>Ga0255336_100086_pt1 | contig 225737 bp, 258 predicted proteins | sample MeOH1_35cm_T3_17_FD_189102 | JGI IMG/M metagenome (GOLD analysis project Ga0255336, IMG submission 189102) | Sandy soil microbial communities from University of British Columbia, Vancouver, Canada - MeOH1_35cm_T3_179 | ecosystem: Engineered > Artificial ecosystem > Sand microcosm > Unclassified... | reverse complement strand
CACGTGACCCCAATGCACAGCCTCATAGACGAATTTGGCCTTGAGATGGCATTGCCGAACTCGGAGTTGAGATGCGTACCAGGAGGTATTTGCAGCAGAATTGTCGGGCCTCCCGGACGTCAGCGCCATTATCGACCTTGAACTTTATGGGAAAAGGCAGGTCGTGGAGATCTGTGCCCCAGGGAGGCATCATCCAGAAATTGCTGCAGCCCCGCTCTCAAGCAGCCGGTCATTGTTGAGGTCCTTTCAAGGACGGAAGTGACATCGTGGAGGAGAGAGGAGTCAAGGCGATTGAACGTCGATGATCGTGCTTAGCATGTCGACGGAGATAGGGTAAATTCCCGCAGCCGATAAGGAGCATTCGCTTGGTGAGTGACCTAAATGTCAGTGGTGGATTGGCCCCGTTCTTGGAGACACCTCGAGGCGTTGTGATAGATCATGGGGTCTTCCCAAATCCCCTCTAGTCCACCGTGGAGTGACCCAAGTTTATTCTGATAGACTGGTCGTTCGACTGGCGATGTCGCCCCGATTCGGTAAGGTTTCCCTGGTGGCGGGATGGCGACAAAGGCAGGGTAGCAGTCAGCCCCGACGAACGACAGGCTGATGACCAGGTAGGCGATGGCCAGGCAAGGCTTTGCCTGGCTTCATAGCCAGCGACCCGATGACGAATCCGATGCCAAGCCTGGCCCTGAAACTTAAAGACACCCCTCACACCCTGCAATGCCAGGTGCGGACCTCATCTCTTTGCACATCATGGGAGACGTAGGCGCATTTCCACTGTCTATTTTACCATATGGTGCGATTCAATGGATGCCCTAGGAATCCTGTATTCACCCACAGCCACAAGATCGACTAGAGGACAGGAGCCTTGAATTTGAGCGCTGCCTAGGTTGCCCTCTGACTCGAAGGCCATCTTTCGGAGATCTCAGACGCCTCCAATGTAGAGCAGTCACCTTCTCTCTTCATTATGGACTCTGTGATGACATCCACTGAATCATATCGCTGTCCTCTGCTGCTGCTCCCACCCGAAGTCCGCAATCTTATTTACCGGTACGCTTTTCAACTCTCTCGACCACTGAGGCTCCGGTCCCCTTCACGCCGTCGCCTTCAGCCGTCACGATTACGAAGCGATGACCCGCGAGGCTTCCTGGATACGTGCCGGCTGGTGCGAAGTGAGGCTATTACGCTCTACTACGGCCTAAACCCATTACTATTTCGGAGCACAGAACACGCGCTTCAGTTTGTCAACGATCGGAGCATCGATCCTGCTATCGCTCAGGCCATCTCGCACATTGCCGTCGACGTCGGAGACACAGTTGATGCTGACTCCATTCTCACCGATCACGTCAATCTCGTCGACACTTGTGTTGGTTCACTGCCATGTCTCCGGGCATTGGAGACGAGGTTCTATGCGCTCAACCCCGAGTCTTCTTGCAGCTTCCACTTTTGGAAACTGGCCGTTGCCATAGATGACCTGTACACTGATGAGAGCCCGGAATCCCCACTGTTGGAGCGTTACAAAATTCCGTATCGGTCACAAAAGCAGTACTGCTTCGCCGACGCCACGGTCTCGAGATTCTGCAACGAGGGTTTCACCTGTGTGGGATCTGCTTCCTCAGAATGGTACCCCGGCGGCAACAACCAGATGCTCTGGTGCTACAACTTGATGATCGCCCTATCCGACGTTCCCAACGTTCTCGGACGAGCCAAAGAGGCGGTCCAGGAGCGATTGGAGACCGTCGGCGTGCTACCAAGCAGAGCCACCGAGACGTACGATATCACGATGGACGGCCGTTTTCACCGGCGAGTGCTGGCCTCGATAGAGACAGGAAACCGTACACAGGGTGTGACTGGGGAATGAAGAGGAGGTTTATATTTATGACGTGAGCGCGATCTTTGCCACGTCTTCAACCTCAGCCAACGGACGGCAAAACTGGCGGTGACATCTCCGCCTTTGATGCGTCACCAGAATTGCAGTCTCCATGTCAACACCACAAGAACGACGTTGTATGACTCGTTCTAACCACCATCTCATAGGGGACATGTTGGATTTGACGAACAGCGTGACATCCAAAGCCATGACCCTTGAAGTCGCCGCATTCTTGTCTGAACTCACGATGGAACAAGAAGATCCGAATCCGACAATATGTCATCCACCGGTCGCATTTACGCGTCGAATCTCAATCAGAACGCTGCTCTTGCGACGTTTGGTCGAAATCGTGTACGCGCACTTTTGAAGACGGTTCGGTCATACTTGTGACACCAAGAGACCAGTGTGGCCATCCGTTGGTGATATTTTCAGGTCAGCTTCTGGCCCTCCTTCCCAACTGTCCAATTCAAGCTCGCTAATCTCAGCCATCAACAGCATTTGTCCAGCAATCACCATCAGTTTTCAACGCCTCTGCAAGTCTTTGTCAGTCCGGTAAACTCGGGAACCCAGAACAATGTGCTGAACGAAGAAAAACCAAAATCCGATGTCTCACCTTCGACTGCGAGTTTTCAGTTTGTCCCGTGGGAAACAACCGCTATGCAGCAATCATGAGACCCGTCTTGTCAGGAGGGAACCAAGGGACGGTGTAATGCACCGGAACTCGCAATTGGAGAGGCGGAGGAGGAGAGCAGCGCGGATTGGTAGGAATGACCAGTTGTGGATTGGTGAGATTGACCAGCCGTGGATTGGTAGGATTGACCAGCTGTGGATTGGCAGGATTGACCAGCTGTGGATTGGTAGGATTGACCTGCTGTGGATTGGTGGGATTGGCCAACTGTGGATCAGGGGAAGTTTGAGGTTGAGTCTGGGGGAAGAGAACAGATATTGGAAGATTCCACTGTGTGGATGGGATGAGAATTCGTGTTGCCGCCCACTTGCGATATCGATACGACTTATGAAGTGGCATGACTAGCACCAAAATACCAACCGTGGAATGTGGCTGGTCGATGGAGAAGCCCATGGCGTTATTCTGGGACGACTTCTCTCATTCTTTAAACGAAACACGAAACGACTCTTTTTACTTCGCCTTGTCGCATCTTCTATCACGCTCAGGATTTCTCCACCCACTGTAGCGGAATGATTTACCGGGGTGGTGTTCGCACCAAACGGGCGAGTCCAGAGCTGCCCGACACCTCACAATGGAGAAGCATTCCTTGTTAGCGTCGACACTTGAGGACACGCGTGAGCCTGTTCCATGCGGCGTCAACCTCCACCGGTACGTGAACGTGTGTGATAAATCCTTTCCCCTTGGGCCCGTAGCCATCCTGGTCGTCACGGAGCCGTGGAATCTCGCCCATGATCAGGCTGAAGAAGCGTTCCAGTTTCCACAACTCCGATTCTGGGATGCCCGGGACGTTGAAGCAAGGCTTAGAATCCTCGTCGAGCATCATGTTCGGGACGAATGTGGGACAGGTGACGAATTGCGGTGTTGGATTGGCATCAGAGTATACTTTGCGAAAGGACGCCAGGGTGCGGAGGGACATGGTCGGGTCTTGGACAATGATCACCGACTTCGGTGTCGGGATAGAGCAGGATTCAAGCAGCTTGAACGTCTCGATGGCGTTGGAGCCGCAGTTGGTCGACTTATCTTCAATCAGCAGTCGAAGGCCCGCTGAGTGGATTTTGTGGAGATCGTAGTGCTGCTGAAGGAGCCTGTACATGACTCGTGATTCTGGGAGCCCTTCCACTTCTCTGGCCAGTCCCCGATACTTGGTGCTATGGGCCACGGCGTCATAGAGTAGTTGGGTGGAGTGCCCGATTCCGCCGCACAGGACGAGAGTCTTTGTGAGACTCGGTCGGTTTTCCAGAGCGGTGAAGAGAACGTCTGCTATGGGAAGGACGGCGCTGGCGCAAAAAACGATCAAGTCGACCTGGTCGCACGTTGACAACGACTGCACTTCCTCGTCGGCGAGAAAGGTCGATACGACATTGATGTCAGAGATATCGGAACTGGACAGGCTGCTGACCATGTTGGGACTGCTGTTCACAAAACTTCTTCTAGTGGATCATCTTCAATGTGTAATGAGCTATGAAAGCGATTCTAATCCATGTATGTGGGGGCCACACAGGAAGGATTGAAAAATGTCACTGACCATTCCTTGGTGATAGCTGGTTCTGAAATTCCATATGCCACTCCGGAGGAAAACACCAGTTGGGTTGGAACTCGGACCCTTCCAACCACCCAAGCTCAGAGCATCGTGATAACCATGAACGGTCACATTCGTCAGGAATGAAAGAATGGCAAACATGAACCTCCTAAGGATGCCAGCCTCAATTCTCCGGCATATTAGTTTCCCCGACTCCGAGCCCGGTGCCAAGCCCTTCCGAGGCCGTGCTGACAAAGCCAGATTCTTGGGCTAGGCTGGACAAAAAACCTTCTCGCTGTCTTGATATGTTTCTGCAGCGAGATTCAAGGTGACGGAACAGTTGGAGGCATTAGGCGTGAAAACCTGGCAGCTCAACGCTTTCTTCCTGGTGCTAAAACCGAAACATGGCCTCCTCTGTTAGACTTCTCTGGTGAACGTTTGAAACATCTACGACGTCACGGTCTCCGGATGAACGCGTACCCACAGGCCAATGGTAAACGGTCCCAAACCACCGTTCCCGCTGTTCACTGCAGGAGTTCTGCGAAGAATGATGACATCGATACATCTCCCGGTTGAGTCACCCTTACCATTTCCGCCGCCGCAAACTCCAGAGACAGGTGCAACCATTCCGGAAGCGGCGGGCGGCCATGAACAGAATGGAGGCCACTCCCCAGATAGCCCCGTGGAGGACGATGCATCGGGGACTGAAAAGCCGGCCAAGCGGCAAAAACGCTCTCGCGCCTGCATTGCTTGCCGAAATATGAAGATCCGATGTCTCCCTGTGCAGGGCCAGGAAGCTTGCAGCAGCTGTGCAAAAGTTAATCGGCAATGCGTCATGCCAGGGCCGGCACGCAAACGTCAAAAGACGGTGCACAAGGTGGCTGAGCTCGAAAAGAAGATCGATGCTCTCACGGACGCGTTGCTGGCAAAGAATCAACAGCAGGATGAGACAACCTCGCAGCCTCGCGATCAGCCTCCACATAGCGACGGCCCGATGACAAGTTCGACATCAGATGCCCTGAGGACTGAGGAAACACCCTCCTCCATACCATCTCTACCTCAGTATGACCACGTGCTTCTAGACAAGACCTTCCCGTTGGACAAAGCCGACCTCAGTGTCGAATGTCGGTTCCTTCACTCTCGCGCAACCAACCAAGAGAAATACGTGGACGTTGTTGAGCGCGGGCAGCTCAGTGAGGAGGCCGCATGGGCCAGTTTTGACTACTTCCTTCGCAACATCTGTCCTACTGCGCCCATGATTGCGTTTCCCTGCGGCACCAAGGCACAGGACGTCCGTACCAGCAAACCGATGTTGTTTCTCGCCATTTTGACGATCGCGAGCCCCGCGGTGGCCCCGCTCGCGCAGCCCAATCTAGTTATCGAGTTGAATCGACAACTATCCGAAAGAGTTTTGTTCCATGGAGAGAGATCCCTGGACTTGGTGCAGGCCATCCTTCTGTACGTGGAATTTTATAGTCGACCCTGGCATGGAAAGGACCTGGCGTTCAACCAGTACATCCACGCCGCCCTGGTCATGTGCCTCGACCTTGGAATAAGCCGACGGGCGAGAATGAACCATTCCCGAGACGGTGTCGATGTCACTGAAGTCCCAAGAACCTGGCTCGCGTGCTACCATGCGGCGTCGAGGTATGCCTGGAACTCTATTTATTCAATGGTGCTTGGCTGATCTGTGGCTTCTGCAGCGTGTCGACTCTTCTTCGCCATCCTTCTCTGGTGCAGTTCACACCATACGTCGAAGAATGCCTTCAGCTTCTCTCCACCAGTGTGCATGCTTTGCCGAGTGACAAGCTGTTGTGCTGCCTCATCGGCCTTCAGCGTATCGCGGAAGAGGTCGCCATTATTTTTAACATGGACGAGTCCGGTGCGAATGTTGCTTTCACCGAGCCAAAGACTCAATATCATTTGAAAAATTTTGACCGACGTCTACGATCCTGGAGGCAATCTGCGCAGCAAGCTGCCCATCCACGTCTGCACTTCCTCGTCTGTGTCTCTGCATGTCGGGCTAACAGATGACAGGACTGATTGAACACTTGACATGTTCCGTCCGCCTGTACATATACGAAATTGCCATCCAACAGGACCACCATGTGGATGACTTCACGCCAGGGCCCTGGATGACAGGAACAAGCCAGGAGCCATCGAACTTGGCCGAGTCGGTCACGGCTGACCATATTGAGGCTTTGACCGTGTGCCTAGACAGCGCTCATGGCATTCTCGATGCCTACCTGGCCATCGACATTCCCATTGCTCGGACTTTGCCCAACCTCTACCTCGTGTGGAATGTGTATGCCGCCCTCACTCTGATTAAGTTGCATCGTCTTTTGCACCCCCCCAATTCGAAGCTTGGTTCGGTCTTCGCACCAGACCTCAAGGTCGGCTATTACCTGGACGCGGTGTCTGCGAGACTGGCAGACATCAGCAGTGAGGGCCGGTCACCTCCGGCAGAAGCATTCGGCTTCGTGTTTAAGAAGCTTAAAATGTGGCATGCACACAAGACTACGTTGAACGATCAGGATCCCAGTTGTCATTGCAGCAGCGGTACGGGGCAAGAAGGACCACAGCCGGACAAAGGAGAGGGCCGGACTCCTCTCAGACCATTTACTCCAGCAATATTGCCATCAGCAGGTGTCGGCCTGAACAGCTTTGGAGCTTCGTCCGATTTGAACGCTGCCTATGATGCCGCAACCTATGGGAACACGAATTGGGACGACATTAACTTCACCGCAGATGAGCTGAATGCCTTTGATACCTTTATGAACGACGTCGGCTGGATGGGATACTTTCTATAATGGCAGATGAACCAGAGATGTCAGCCTTCACCATCATCTGGCCCGCAGAGCCAAACCCAACGCCAAAAACTCCACTCTCCAAATGGACGCCAATCATATCCAGCCAATGACGCCCTCGCCGAGGATCCTTCTGCTGCCATCGAGAATCGAGACTGCCCTTCCGACAATGCCATCTCCACCGACGCCCAGGTTGAGACGTACGCCCGCCGTCGAGCTGGTAATCGGATCGATCGAGAACGAATGAAATATCGGGTTTGACAAGTTCTCATCCTCGAGGCCGGATTCTAAACTGGGATCGAGCAGTTGGCCGTATTTGCTATTCGCTTGGGTGTCAGCATCCCATTGTCAATACGGTTTCGAGGCGTGTGCCCCTAAAGAGGGTGCTCACTGTATCCGGACCTCCAACCGGCCACTGGCCCAGCCTCGATCTGTGCCCTCATACTGGAGTCGCGATGTCGTTGCCCCAGGAGCGCGGTTCGACAATCTCAGTCTGCCTCGAAACGCGGATTGCGGGAAGTTGGGGTGGATGATGGCGATGAGGTCGCCAGAATCGGCCACCGGTCCGGTTTCTGGTCCACACATTGTCCACGAATGAATGAATGATATGGTCGACTAACTGGCAGATGATACGAAAGTTATTTCTGGCAAGCTGTCTGGATAGGCAACGGGAATGAGCTGAAGAGGCGGTGGTACAATTCTGCTAGGCTGAAGTGAAGCAAAGTCAAGTGTATTATATGGTGCTGCGTGCGAGCATGATTCTCTCATTAATCCACTCCGACAACAAATCATATTCCAAAGATTCGGGCGAAATTAGCATTAGCACCGTCCCCACATTACTTCGCCACATCCTATAGTTTGCTGATGTCCAAATAAGTCAATCTGACCCAAAGTCTCTGCAACCCTGTTGAGCAACATTCCTCACGGCCCGCTCTTACTGATGCGCAAGTTTGTCCATAAATCTGGTTTCAGATGATCAAGTGCAAATTGGGGGCGCACAGGCCTTGTCGTCATTCGTGACAGAGCTATTTGAGCACGTTTTGGGTGACTGGGGCCACATGTGCAGGAAAACGAGCAAGTTTTTTATATTGCCAGATTGCACTATTTTGGGCTGCCAATAATGACACGTGATTGGCTACTCGGTTCACCTGCCTTGACCAGGCACCTTCTGCATTGCAAGTGCTGCTGGTGTTCAGCCACTTCATTTGAGAATCGGACTTGACCACTCCATATTGAAAGCATTTCCGACTCTAATGGCGTGGTCATACGACCGACTCCTTCAGCTTCTCTTCAATGTTCTCTATCTGATAAGAATCAGCAAGCTGAGTAACAACATCTTAACACGTCCCTCACTTCTGCCTGAGGTTTGGGGTGTTGTCACTGGATCTGCATTTGAAGCCCACGACCACTCACCACCTTCACCCCATTTGAGGAACTCCTCCTGATGAGCGGCATGTGCCCTTCACAAGGCTCTAGGCAATAGTCCAAGATATGTGGGCCGAGCCAGCGTGGCTTTCGCAGGAGGAAGGGACGAAAGGACTCCAATCAGACTCTTGTTGATCGGGTCAAGATGGGGGTGGATGGGTGACGATGCGGGGGTGCGAACTCTGCCTGCCCGCGTGGGAGAAGGTCGATGCAAATGGCTGGTCAACAGCTTCAGCTAAGTCGGAGGATACCCATGTCATGCCGTGTTTGCCCACGAGGGATTTCTCAAGCATCTGGACCTCCACTCCGAACCCTGCAGAATACCGGCTAATATCATTTCTTCCGTCCGGCTGAATTGTCAGCAACATTGTCATCGACACGGTCTAAAGTCCGAGGTTAGCAGGCTGATGAAATTAGGATAAGTTCTGCATCGCAAAAGTGGATGGCGATTGGCTCACTCCCAAGTACTGACGACCTTGGCTCGCTGGAGAAGTACAACGGAGTCAGACCTAATAAAGGAGAAGGCTGTCAGCACCTGACACTTGCTGGGACTTTCACAAACCTATTTCACAGCAGCTTCATGGAGTACAAGAAATTCAAGCATCTCACCGACGAGCAGGTCCAGTGCTTTATGGAACATGGATACCTTCGCGTCAAGAACTGCTTCTCAAGGGAGGCTTCCGAGACGTGGACCAAGGACGTGTGGATGCGGCTAGGGTTCGATCCCCATGACCAATCCACTTGGACCAGAGAGCGCACCAACATGCCCGAGCACCGGAAGATTAAGGTGAGCGAGTTCGCCCCCAAGGCATGGGATGCCATCTGCGAGTTAGTCGGAGGCGAGGGCCGCGTCAACGAGAAGTCGGGTTATTGGAACGACGGGTTTATTGTCAATCTCGGCACGCCCGAAGGCGCTGGAAAAGAGATACACCCAAAGGAGTTGAACGGCTGGCATGTCGATGGTAAGGAAAACAAACCCGAAGAATAAGGCGATCAAGAGCCTCCAAAGGGTTATGGCTTGGTCAGAAAGGTGTAGTGTATTAATTTCATTTCCAGGCGATTTCTTCATCCATTTCCTCGATTCCCCCGAGCAGGGCTTGCTGGTCATTCCATTGTTCACTGATATCCTTCCCAATGGCGGCGGAACTTGGATTTGCTCTGAGGGGGTGGGTAAATTGGCTCAATGGCTGGTGAGCAGGCAATGCCCTCTCCCAACCTATTCTGTCCAGCAAACTAACAGAGGACAATGTTAGTACGACCACCCACAAGGCGTTTCACCCCGCATGGTGCCTGTTGGCGAAGTGCCCCAGCACGAAGGCCTCAGTTTCTACTGCGAGATGGTCCAAGGGTGTACCGACTCGTCCTTCCATGAAATGACCGGCTCAGTCGGCGATGTGATCCTGCTGCACCCGCTGATGCTGCACTCGGCATCCAAGAACGGTCGCCGGCAGCCGCGCATCATCACCAATCCGCCCGTCTCGCTGAAGGAGCCGTTCAACTTTCACCGGCAGGACTGTCCTGAAGAGTATAGTTTGGTGGAACTCAAGACGCTGAAGGAGCTAGGCAAGGACAATTTGCGCGGATGGAAGATCACGGCCCGCAGGGAGGCCGTGGTGCCAGAGAGGCTGAAGGTGCAGACGCAATGGAAGGAGGAGGAAAATGCACGATTGGAGGCGAGAGGACTTCAGTACAATACCGCCCAGTCCAGTCAGCAACCCGTCGCTGTTGCGTGACATCAAAAGGTGAGGATTGGGAGAAAGCGAGAACGAGGCAGCAATAGACTTTAGTTCTGTGCCATACCATATCGGAATTGTGCCAAATTGCTGTCTGCAGAAGACAACGAACGCTCGCTTTGTGAGAGAAGGAAAAATCAAATTCATCAAATTCATCGCATTCTCTGGTCAGGTCAGCTGCCCGAAAACACGTCGGACACGGTCCTGAGACCCGCTCTTTCTCAATAACATTCAAAAGTAAAGTCACTTACTCTATCTATCTACCAGTCGTCGTCATCATCTTTATCATGCCGTCCGCTCATGGCCGATTGCCTCGCTCTCAGCGCCTCCGCCAGTCCACCAGCAAGACTGGCCCCACCGATGCTGTTGGGCGTGCCTCGGCCTGAGTCAGTCCCGCTACCGGTCCCGAGGCTGACTGCGCTATCTCGCGTCGGTCCTGGCGATGGTAGGGGCTTTCGACCCGCTGGAACTGGTCTCTTCGCGGGAGGGACCGGTGGTGTCGGCTTCGCTCTCGTCGCAACTGCGTGCGGCTCAGGTCTCGCATGTCCATTGACGACCACGGAAGGTGCCGAGGGTACAGCTCGCTGGGGTGCAGCTGGCGGCGGAGGGGGTGGCGGCGGCGCACGAAGCTGTTCGATTTCTTCGACGTACGCGGCAGGCGCCCACCCTTGAGCTTGGGTTTGGATGTTCTTGCACAACCACCAACCTAAGTGATGTCAGCCCAGCCTGGTCATCAGTCTCTACCATTGTTGCTTACCATTCCCTTCCTTCTGCACAATCTCCAGGATTTGGCCCACAGTGATGCTGAGTTCGTTCGATTTGGGTGAGTTGAAATCGTACTTGACCTTGGCCTGGGGCTTCCCCGTGGGCGCAGGGGCCGGGGCTGGAGGCGGTGGCGGTGGCGGTGGTGGAGCAGCACGTGTGTAAGAAGATGCGGATTCATGACGGGTGTGCGAGTGGGTGCCATTGACTTCTGTGATGGCACGATGGACAGGCGTCTGGACAGCAGGTGACGGTCTCGCGCCGGTAGCGGCAGGAACAGGTCTGCGATTCGTCGACCTTGCGGGCTGTCCTCCTGGGCCTCCGGGTCGAAGCAGTTTGCCACTGGTGATGGGCCTGGCCACGGCTTTTGCATGGGGCGTGGGCCTCGACACCGAGTTGGGTGGTTCTCCTGGGGGGACATGTATTGTGCCTGATTTGTACACGTCGTCGCGAGGGATGGCAGGATCTTTCACGACCTTGACCACCGCGGCCTTTCCAGGTTTCTTGTTATACTCGATACTGTCGGCAATCCTCAAGTTCATTCCCCCCACAGCCACCGTCTTAAACTGCAGGAAAAACTCGGTCTTGAAGAGGCAGCTGATCAACGGGTCAGGTTCTTGAGGCGAGCCGACCCCAATCGAAAACCAGTCGTCTCGCAACGTCGAAGTGCCAATGTATTTGACCATCCCGATCGGGATCGTCCTTTCCGAGGAAATCTGAAGGGAATGATTGACAATGTGCTGCACCACAATATAGATTGCTTTGTTGGTAAGGATCAAAATCCGTGGCATGGGCTTCGAAGAACGACCAAACTTGGTGACGAGGATGTCGCACCGAGCGGAAAAAACGCACCGCTCTTGGGAGCCCAACTGGATGGAATCCCGGAGCACCTGGCCAGGCCCGCCGGGCATGTTGAGTCCGAGATAGTCGCCGAAGAAGCGTCTCGAACCGAGCAAGCTGAATCGGCGCCGCTCTTTGCGTCCCTGCAGTAACCGATGTCCTTGATCCCGGAATTCGACTTCTTTGACCCCGACCTTGGACTTTCGCCAGAACCGTTGGATTCGTGTTGCTGCTTCGGCACGGTATCGGAGGTAGTTGCGCCAGGCTCTCTGAATGCGGACGGCCATGTTATGCCAGTAGCGGTCCCGCATGTGCTCGAGGCCGAACAGGGTTTCGGGGCTCTTGATGAAAGCCTTTGTCACACCCATCTGATACTCTTCTGGCGGAATGCTGGTGTCTTTGAAGATGATCTGGGACGCCGTCTTCACATCTCCGGTATAGGTGTATTCTCCCGCGTATGACAGCCGCGGCGATAACAAGGCAAACCTCTCGACGAATTTGTCAAAGGCCTGACGGTAAGCAAAACCGGCTCTTCGAATGCGGACGTTCTCCTGTAAGCCGAGATATTTGATCTGATGCAACACGTTATGCTCGTTATACTCCTTGGGCGATTTATTGTCGTTGGGTTTGATTGTTCGAATGTAGGATGGCTGGGCTTGCATCAGCGTGTCGACAAGTTCATTGGCCGACTGCTTGATCTTATCCCCCGCGGTGGGCGGCCGTCGTTTGTCATCTTGATTGACTTCATGAGGGAACAATTCGTGGAGGAAAGAGTTCGAGCTTTCGCTGACCAAGTTGAGGAGGTCTTTGAGCAGCTGGTCCTTGTTCTTGTCGGTCATGCCGCCAACCTGATAGTTCACGTCGCCAGCGTAGTGCTTGATGATAAAATGACCTTGGCGTGACTCAAAATGGGGATTTTGAGAGAGGAAGTTCAGTCGTCCGACAAACGTCTGATCCGCTGCGGTCGAGTCGGCATGAGCGGTGGCACAGGCATCATTCAGAGCCGCAAAGACGCCCGGTGGTCTCTTATCTTCGATCAAGGAGCACACGACCTTGTTGTCGAAATATTTGATCGGAGTCCAATGAATCTGCTCGCGCGCATACTCCTCTTGCTCCGTCTTCAGCGTGAGTTGAATGAAGATCTGTTGCAGCTTTTCGTTGACATAGTTGATGCACAGTTGTTCAAACGAGTTCTTCTCGAAAATTTCGAACCCGTAAATGTCGAGAATACCAATGGTGTTCTTGACCGTGCCTTGCGAGCGCAACGAAACGTTGGTGCGGGAGACGATCCAGTCAAACAGGTTGAAGTAAAGGGCCTTGGCCAGCGCATCCCGGACTGCACTCGCCTGGACCGGGTTCAGCGGTGATTCGTAGATGGAACCTCGTCGCCCACCACCTCGAGCCGTCTCAACGATTCGCACCGTCAGGGCTTTGTTGACATGGGCAGACTCGACCTCCAGGAGATATGCCACAAAGTCAACGACAGACTGATCAGCGATGTCGACGCCTCCTTGGTCATTTTCACGGAAAGTGACGTTGCCGAGCCACAGGATGGCGGCCAGCATTCTGAAGATGTTGTCCTGCTCCTGCTTCGCCAGCCCAATAATTCTCATAGCCTGCATGGTCTCCTTGAAGTCGTGCGCATCATCAATCCCAGGGACATCGAAGCACTTTGACCGGCTGGTGTAGACATAAGACTGCGGCTGCTGGACGCCAAAAAGGTCGCGGTACTCTTTCGAGGCAGCTTTGGTGAACTGATAGAAAATGTGGAAGTTCCGTTCATTGCTGATTTGTCCCACAACTCTTGACTTTTCGAGGAGGTAGTTGGTGATTTTGGCCCCGACCGGCTCGCCGTGGTCGTTGAATTCCAGCTCCAGGTACTTTCCAAATCGCGACGAGTTGTTATTGCGCAGGGTTTTGGCATTACCGAATGATTCGAGAAGAGGATTCGTCGCCAGCACCATGTCCTTGGTTCTCTGGATTCTCGAGTCACTTCCGCCGGACACGCTGGCGATGTACTGCATGAGCCGTTTGGCCGCCTCTGTTTTGCCTGCGCCGGATTCTCCGGATATGATAATGCATTGGTTGTCTTTGTATGCCTTCATATTGTAGTAGGCCGACTCCGCTACCGCGAAGACATGCGGCGGTACCTCCAACCGATTTCGGCCCCGGTACGAGTCTAGCACCTGGTCGGTGTAGATGCCCAGGTCTCGAAACGGGTTGACCGAGACCAGCACATGGCCGATATAAGTGTATATCTCGCCCGCCTCGAATCGCTTCTTCAAGTTGTCGTTGATGGCCTCATTTGACACCTTGCTCAGCAGCGTCAGATCCGAAACACCGACCTCTTTCTTCTTGCTGATCTCGAATGTCGCTTTCTTGATTTGTGGCTGCCCGCTGTCTCCGCCTCTGGATTTCCCTCCACTGAAAAGGGATGCCTTGGGAGCGCGGGATGACTTTCCTTCACGACGTTTTGTTTGACCCTTGACATCTTGGTGAGCATCTCCAAAATTCCGCTCACAGAGAGCGCTTACCATCTTCGAGGACTGTCATTGATGGGCGCATGCAGATCAAGGGTGAGAATAGTGGCCAGACAACAGACAATGATTCTGCGCAACCTCGACGTATAAAGGAAGAAAGTTCTACACCCAGTCTGCGATACGGGCGACCAGCAACCAATTCATGTAACGATGGCCGAGCGTAGAGATTGTCCGTGCCTTGCGGCTATGACATAGCGCTAGGGAATACGTGGTCAGCTAAGCTGCACCGTTGGTCGCCACATGTGGCTGTGTTACACTGACACGCAAGCACACGCAAGCACCTTTTCACTGACGCCTTCAGGTTCATGATATTATCATAGACCATGTGATTGGCTCCATGCACAATCCATAGCAGCACCAGTTCAATAGCCACGTACGCCTTTAAGCATTCTTTTCGACCTCTGCGCACAGGTAAACACTTGGCTATCATCAGTATTTCAGAAACAGGGCCAGTAGCCAGCAGCCCCGACTTGTCGAATTCTGACACTGGCAAAAATATCGTGGAATCACATTATCCTTCTAGAAGCCGACGATATTGGGATGTCGATCATCCAGGACGGCTGCGACCTGTACTTGTCCGGTAGTCCGCTCTAATGGCTTCCTCAAAGACCCGGTAAGGGCATGCCTGAGCTGTTGTCGTGATGTGGGCTATCAAGTTTTGTTGGCCAGCCTGGTGGGTGCTCAGGCAGGACAGACTACAGGCTTTCCAAGGCTTTCAATATATGACCCAAATATTGCGAAATGAGTTTGGTGGTGCAATAAACTGACGGCAAGGGCCGCTACATCTATCATCATCACCAGGGTGAACAAGACGGCCAGCACGCTGTGACCCGACTGTGTGTGCACGTCTACCAGGAGAGGCATCAGTCGGGGCTTTACTGGTACATCTGATCGACTATCGACGACCAACATGATGAGATATACATCGCTGTCCGTTCAGGGTCAAGGTGAAGATCTCCAGGCGCTCAGAAAAGAGATGTGGTGCCCATAGGAGGACGAACCGAGCATGACTGGTGGTGAATCATACATGTTCACGGGGAATCGGCACGTAGAAATGTACTGCTTCAGTTATCGTCTTTGGCAAGAGCGTGGCCGGCAGAGCATGCTCGAACCTTGAATCTGCTATCCGCAGAAGAGTCAAGTTCAGTGCCCAGAGGGTGTCAAGATGACGCCTCCCATGCAGCTGAAAATCTTCATTGTCTATGGGGAATATTTGGAGTGGAGTATCCTATCCGAAGTACAATGGGAGTACAGTTTGAAGGTCACGAAAATTTGCTGGAACTGTACAAAGCCAGCCTAGGTAGAAGCCAGCAGGAGGCATCCACCGGGAATGCTTTGCTCCTTCAGTCTTGCAGTACTCACTTTGCAGCTTTGCCTTCAACAGCTGCCGTCTCTGCATCAGCGATCGCTTGCTGTTTCCGCTTCTCATCCAGAGCTTTGTCCGACTCAACCAAAATCTTTTCAGCGGGTCCGGGCAGATGGTCCTTGAGCGCCGCTTTTGCTGCCTGAGCTTCCTTATCTTGCGATGACATCAACGAGGCTATTCGAGAGAACAAACCTAGAGGTCGGTCGGGACGACCACCTCTGTCTGCTTTATCTTCCTCGTATATTTCCTTGGGCAAGATTCTCTGAGCCAAGGACGGTTTACCGCTGGCCTGTTTTGCGCGCAGCTGGAGCACTTCTCGTTCAAGCTCTACCAGCGCCTTCCGAGCGGCCTTTTCCGATTCTTCCAGATCGTTTAATCTGTCTGCCACATCCTCTCGTCTGGTCTTCTCCTTCCGCCCCGACCTCCAAGATTCGAAAAAGATCAGGCTAGCAGCCACCGAGAACAGGAATGTCTCGCTTATGAAATTGGCCCCTGTTTCCACGGCCTTTGCTTCAGAGAGCGGCCGGATTCGTGGCTTGGGGTGCGGTTTGGGCGGCTCAGAGGCTTCTTTCACCGCCTGTGCGGCAGCCTGCTCTTCAGCTTTCATTTGCGCTTCTGTTTTAACGGTGGGCACCGTGCTCTTGTGCTTTTTGGCCGCGGCCGCAGCCTCTTTGGCTACTTGTCGTTCAATGTCTGCTGCGTCCTGTAACAGCCCTATTCGCCATCGCATGTCGACCCTGTGCAGGGCCTGCGCGAACGAAATGCATGTTCGGCGAAACTTGTCATGTTCTCGCGCCTGTCGTTTGATGTAATTCTAGCATGTGTCAGCAGAAGCATCTCCATTTGTCAGGCCACTGACAGCAATCGGCTTCGACAGGGTACGAATGGCAAGCGAGGTAAATTTCAGAGCAAGGGACATCCTGCAAAGTTGGAAATACAAAAGGGTTTCGAGAACGCCATGCGGGTTCAAGCAGCGACTTGAACTCTTCAACGAGGAGAAAGCCGTTCACCAGCCATCACCTTTACACAGAGACTGTTGAACGACAATCTTCGCCCGTCAAGGATCGAGCCTGATCTCACGCAGCTAGATGAAGAACAGGCCTGGCAGCCGGCCCTTTCCACGGCTAAACGTCGGCACCGAACTCTGAGATTCTAGTGCCAAGATAAAGCTAAGCCATTTTAGGTAAAATGAAAACAAAGCATCGTGCTTCAGGTGCGACTTTGGATTGCGATTGTGGTAAATCTGGAAACCGTCAGCCAAAGGCTTGCCTCGCTCGGTTTTGACAAACCTGCAACACCGACAACTGCGAGTCTCCAGAAGGATGGAGGTCCTCTCGCCGCGATCAACTAATATGCCCATGAAGCACGCGACAATGAAGAAGCCGAGAAAAGAGAGCAAACCTAAAGCAGATGATAAGCCCACCAACCCAGACAAAATTGATGAGAAATGGTTGCCACCGCCAGCCGTGACAGAGCCGGGCTCCTCGCCAGAAACATACATCACTGGCAGAAAACTCGGCAAGGGAGGGTTCGCAGTATGCTTCGAGGGCACGACAAAAAGCAGGTCGGAGATATTTGCTTTGAAGGTGGTAAAGGCCAAGGTGGAGCAAAAGAAGATGATGGAGAAGTTTCGGACAGAGCTCCAGATACATGCGAAGATGCGGCACCCGAACATCGTCGAGTTTTTCCGCGCCTTCACCGTTGACAAGCATACCTATGTGGTACTCGAAATGTGCCCCAACGGGAGTCTCACAGACATGGTCAAATCCCGCTCGTGCTTGAGCTTGCCAGAGGTCCGGCGGTTTATGATTCAGATATGCGGAGGGGTGAAATACATCCACAAGAGATGCGTGATTCACAGAGACCTCAAGATGGGCAATATCTTCCTCGATGCACATATGAACATCAAAATTGGGGACTTTGGACTTGCAGCGGTCATGGCAGACGAGCAAGACCGGAGGACGACGTTGTGCGGCACCCCCAACTATATCGCTCCTGAGATCTTGAGCAGGTCCGGCTCTCGCGGCCACGACAACAAGGTGGATACCTGGGCGGTCGGCGTCATCTGTTATGCCATGCTGATGGGCACACCTCCATTCCAGTCCAAGACACAGCAAGAGATCTATTCCAAACTCCGGACTCTCGAATACCAGTGGACAATCGACAGCAAGAACTACATTCCGCAACAGGCCAAGGATTTTGTCGCATCTTGTCTGAACCTTGTCGCCGCCGACAGGCCGGAGATGGATGATCTCGTGGAGCACGACTTCTTCACCATGGGTGCCATCGCCGACGTCCTCGATCTCGCATGTTTGAAAGCCAAGCCCGTCTGGCTGGAGAACACCGATCCTCGTGGTGATAAAGTGAGACGGGGTTATGGTGTGAGTCATGATCAGATATGCAACGAATGTGGCGTGGGTTGGACCTCAGAAGGGCGACCTCGGCCGGCCGTAGGCCAGAGAGTAAATGTGTCAACACTGCTTGAGATTGAAGCAGAGAACCGACAAGACTGTGCGCCAACGGTCCCGTTACCGGAAGGAACTCTTTACCAACAACTCTCGGAAAGTCGCGACCCTCGGTCCACTCATCAGAAACACCCTCTCGCTGCTGGTACATCACGGAGTCGAAAATTGGTCGCAGAGCGAGCTGAAGCACAGATATTGGCCAGAAAGATCGGGGCGATAGATCTCGAGCCTTCATCTAGCGCAACCAATATGATAGGCCACAAGATCTCGACGGCCAGACCCATTCAGAGCTTTGCCGCCCTGCAGAGACAGCAAGCATTGCCGGCAGGAGCAGTTTCGCAAAGACGTCGGCCACAAGATGATCACACGGATGCGAAGGTCCCAGCTCCGGCGCAAGGCCTCTTGCGGGAACGGCCCATGAGAGCGGCAAGCGTACGCACGATGAGAAATCCGACTTCGAGAGAAGCAGCTCTGTCATCAACGACGACTCGGCCGCCGTCTACTACGGTCCTCTTACGTCCCGAAAATGCAGAAGGAAATGCTCCCACAGCCCATGGCGACAATATGACCTTGAGAAGAATCGCCTCCGTCGGTGGACCTGCCCAGCGCCCGACCAATCTGTCCAAACAGTGGCCGCAAGTATATACAGAAGAGATTGCGCCAGTGGGTATGAGATCGTCCGCTTCGACTTCTTCAGACGACATATCATGGCGTATGCTTCGAGCAACAACAGCAAACGACAGACTCCCCCTTTCAGCTGCGCATACACAGCGATCGCGGGTGAAGCAGCCAGAGGGCCCAAAGGCACAGAGTTCTTCGTCCTCCTTACCACGTTTAATGTCACCCAAGCACCACCAGCCACGCATCATCGCAGAGTCAGACCCCTATACAACGCTGGAACACACTTCAAGTGTCGATGTTTTGAGGTGCCTCCGAGAACTTTATAGATCGCTGCGCCCTCGGGCAGCCGATGATCAATCAACAAGGCCGTGCTCGGCATATGACGGACGGAGGAGGCCACGTTCACGGTCACAATATCCCCGTGTTGACAAGTGGGTTGACTACACGACACGACACGGCATCGCCTACATCTTGAGTGATGGGACTCTGGGGATGATATTGAAATCCTCAGAGGACAACGTCAAGCCAAGCAGCTGTGTCGTTCTTCGAGGTGCAAGGAACCATACGATAAGACGGGCGAAAGGCCTGGAGAGTCAATTTGTGCCGCAAGGAGAGAGCGCTCGACCTGTTGAATTCTATGAGCAAAGTCAGTACTCCGAAGACATGAAGCGCTTGGATGTGCCTGCCAAAGAATTTCTGTTGGATCTTAACAACTACGAGAGTGAATTGGTGGCAGCAAACGCCATCCAGGCTGCTTGCGGTGGCAGCCAGGCCGAGCGGATGAAAGAAGTCGGACTGTTGGACAAATTTGGGAAATATATGAACAAGCATACGGGTGACAGCGATGCCGTCGAGGACGAGTCCGAAATCGATATCAAAGGAAGCGGGTATTTCATCCACTTTTACCAGAGACTGGGTAACGTGGGCGTGTGGCGCTTCGCAGATGGCGGCTTGCAGTTCAATTTCCCAGACCACACCAAACTGACGATTTACAGCGCAAAGACTGATGACGGCGAAGTCGAGACGATGGTCGACCTGGTCTACCTCGTGCCGAGGGATGCCAAAGACCTCGCTGCGCGGGGGCAGCTGACGAGCGAAGCTCTAGAAAGGAGAGGCCTGATGACCGTTGGTCTTCAAGACATCCTCGACGTTGTCTTGCGCCGCTCAGAAATGGAAATCGTGAAAACGAATCAAGTCAGAGAAAAGTTGTCTTGGGTGCGCGCTGTGATCGGCTGTTGGCTGAAAGAGGGAGGCGTGGGCCGCATGGGGGAGGAAAAGCTAGGCTGGAGCGGCTTGCAAGAACGACGAGACGACAGGGGAACCAAGCTTCAATGGGTGACAGTTGGGCGCTTTGGTGGTGATGGAGACGGTTCTCCTGAAGCCTGAGGCGACGTTTGTTCTGACGGCATTAAATGGCCAACAGCATTGCTTGCATTGATTAAGCGCTGGAGTGGATTAGATTCGGGCAGTATGAGGAACGAGGAGATGAAAGCATCAGTAGCATATATCCCACTGGTAGCGGCATGTCGTACTTACCTAGCGCTCCAATCTTGATTCATTGACTTCGTTGGATGGATGGCGCGAAGGAAATCGTGAAGCACGACATTGTGGGCCGATTGATAACCGACCTTCCCGGTCAGGCCCTAGATCGGCATCTTGGTATTTGTAACTTCAGCTTCGCTTGCTCCTCAAGAGAGTGAAAGGCATAGATTTCCAAAGGGTCATTATCGTATTCGGCTGTTCATCACTTCCTCGTTCGATCCAAAGGGTGCTGTGTTGGGGACCACCCGGTTTTTCTCACCATGGGCGGCGGACCCGATAAAGAGCATCTGCTCATAGCCATGTGGTTTCCTGAACCGAAGCACATCATTGCCGAGATCAAGCGGCGTTTCCCCTATTTCGACATCACCTACTTTCAGTTTGACATGCCCAAACTAGCTTTGGCAGACCGTGGGAGTCTTGTGCCAAAAGGTAAGAGAGTGTCCAAGTAGCCCCGTCTTTTCTCACATTCCGATAATCAGTCACGCTGATAAGGCTGAAAAGAACTCTTCAAATCGGCGACGATACTGATTACACTTGGGGTGTTGCCGCCTCAGCCAGAGGATGCGCCAAAGTGAGTTGAGACCTCAATTTCTGTCCATGCAAAACCTGCTCGGCGAGGGCGACCCCTCCCTACCTCTACCGCTTGTCATTTCTATATGCTCACACAAAGTGCTTCGGTCGGTTTCAGCTTGAAACTTATCCATCTGTTCTCTGCGGGCGTCGACCGTCTCACAACGCACCCCATCCTGACCAAATCGAACATCGATGTGACAACGTCGTCAGGGATCCACGGCCCTCCTATTTCCGAATGGATCCTCCAGACGAGCTTAGCAGCCAGCAAGCACTTTGCTATAGCGTACGAATGGCAGAAGAAGCATCAATGGGGCGGAGAGGAATTGAAGGTGTTGGCTGAAGGAACCGACTGGGTAGGAAAGAGGGTGGGTATCGCTGGGTATGGGAGTATCGGACGACAGGGTTAGTATTTTTTCTCTCTTCCTCTGTGCGTCGTTTCCCCATCTAGCAACACTCACCCGGCTATTCTCTGCATAGTCGCCCGCGTCTTCACAGCCTTGGGGGCGGAAGTCGTCGCGTATACCGCCGGTCCACGGAATACCGCCGAAGAGCGTCGTGACCACGGCTACATCGTACCGCGAACGGGGGACCCAGACGGCACGTTCCCCGTCGCCTGGTTCTCTGGGACGACAAAAGAATCCCTGCACACATTCCTCCGCGCAGGCCTCGACAGCCTAGTTATCAGCTTGCCCCTGACGCCCGCAACCACTCACTTGTTCTCGACGGCTGAGTTTGAGATCTTGCGCGGTGCGTTCATCGTCAACATCTCGCGGGGCAAGATCATCGACCAGCCTGCGCTCGTGGCCGCACTGAATCAGGGCATCTTGCGCGGCGCCGCCCTCGACGTTGCGGACCCAGAGCCCCTGCCAGCAGACGACCCGCTGTGGACGGCGAAGAACGCCATCATCACGCCGCATATTAGTGGGCTGGGCCGTGAGTATGCCGATCGCGCGTACGACGTCTTCATCACCAATTGGGCGAGGAAGGAGAGAGGGAAGAAGATGGTTAACCTCGTGGATCGGAAGAAGGGGTACTAGCTAACCAGCTCGTCACTGCCCGTATTTAAATTCTGTCGAAGGCGATTGGCAGGCAGATGGGCTTGGCTCCCTTTCTATATGACATGTAACGGGTTTATCTGATTTGATCGGCGGCATAGATGATAGAATAGACCTGTTCCAAGTGGTGAGATGTAGACAAGACAGAAGAGTGATGAAACAATTATGCTTTTAGCTGGCTGCAAACATTCTATCTGAATCAACCACGCATGCCCAGATGATACAAGTTCATGTTCATTTTTATCCCATCATTATTCGTGTCTTCGTCAGATTTCGTCCCGGGCGATTCATCCCGTCGTCGTTTCACTGGTCCGGTATTGCATGCGTCGGATCACTGGAAGAACATCATGTCCAAAAGCTCATTCGAGAATCGCCTCTTGATATCGGCCAAAGTCCAGCCGTGCTTCGCACCGATCTTCTGCAAGAGCTGCATGAACTCTTTGATCTCATCTCTGTACGTCTCGGTGCGCAACTTGTCCTGCCACAACACGCCACCGACCCGGTACCCGAACCACTCTTTGGCCCAGTGGGGCCGGATGTTCAGTGGGCGGCCTGCCGCATCTTTGTAACTGGTCCACTTGTCCAGCACGGTCTGTGCGTACGGTTGCCAGATATCGGTGGCGTCGTGCAGGGTAAGGATCTCCATCGAGCAGGTGCCGAAGATGTTGTGCCGCTGCGGCGAAAGGGTGACCTCGCTGTCGCCCATGATGCGCATCTCGAGGGGCATGCGTTGGGGGCAGGTGTCCATGTGCGCGTAGCACTGGAGGATGGCATCCCACCAGGCACGTTGGACCGTTGTCAGGTCGCGCTGTTTCGGTTGGTCACGTTTCGGCTGAAGCTGGACGATGGGTCGCCGTCAGTGGATGGTGGTCATTGCGAGTGAATCGTGCTGAGCTTACCGGTATTTCTACTTCCAGGTCGCGGACGCGGATATTCTGTACGCCGCGCTGGAAGTGCAATGCATCTGGGAGCCAGGTCTTGATGGGACTCCCATTCTCGCCGATGTCGTCAAGGTTTTGCATCGCCAGCCACGCTAGATGAATGTCCGTCAGCCAGCTTCTTCTCCATCTGTCCTCAGGCGGCTCCTCACTGAGAAATTGGGTCTGCTTTTCGGGCAGAAACTCAGATGCCCGAGCCAGACTCACGGCGTTCTGAGCAATGTTCATCATGATGGTTCCAAAGACTTGCAGGATTGTTTTGGCGTCGCTGGGATATGCTTGAGCACCTTCCAGAGAAGATGTTTTTTTCCACGTGTTGACCCATGACTCCTGAGAATAAGGGAACCAGAACCATTCAGCATAGTCAGACGTGTTGGCTCTTTTCTCAAAGTCTTCCTGGTACCTCTTCCTTTGCGCCACGGTGAGGGGCTTCTCCGGTCTCAATGGCAGAGGGATGTCTTCATAGTTCAACTCTGGTGGTGGGGGAACCGCTTCGACGACAGGAAGCTTTCGTGGCTCCATGAGCGCACAGCTCATCGGGTCGAACTCCAAGGTCAGGTGCGTGACCACTCCGATCAGACCAAAGCAACCACTGGCGGCCTTGACCAAGTCCGGTGTTGACATGTCGACTTTCCGTGCTTCCCCGTTGGCATCGACGTACTCGAGGCTTCGGACAAGATCACTCAAGGTTTTGTTCTTGATGCCGGCTCCGTGGCTGAGAGCCCACAGTCAGAGATGCGCCGTCATCATTCGCACCGGTGGAGGAGCTTACCAAATGGTGGCGTTGCTGCCACCCATGGTGATTTCCACCTCGATGATGTTCATGGGCAAAGTCACATTGCCTGTCTCGATGCACCACCGTCGCAACTGCTCGTTGGTGGTCGAGCAGCCGACCCGGACGTACTTCTTGCCTCCGTCAAGTTTCGGGCCATTCACGAACTTTTCGTCCACGACCAAGATAGAGTTCAGGTCCTTTGCGTGTGGCTGAAAGAGATCTGTAGGTAAAGAAGTGAAGTTGGGGAGGATCGAAGCGTCCACGAGGCCTAGCGTGGAGATGAGGATGTCCCCGTTGTTCTTCTGCCTCTTTCCGTTATTCCGCCCAAAAATCGGTGACCACGAGTGCCCTAAAGGAGCGGTCAGTCACTCCAGAGCAGGGCATTCTCAGGGGGGAGGCGTACGGAAGCCAGACACGCGAACGCCTTTGTTGTTGGCTTTGGCGTACTTTACAATCTCCTGGACGTCCGAAGTCGTCTCGGGCACGCACGTGATAGCCGGCGTATTCTCCACGGTTCGGCCCCAATTTTGAAATTCAAGATTCTTGAAAGTCTGCCAAGGTGAGTGTCAGGCTGGGGCGGGAGGCTTCCGGGCCAATCCTCACCGGAACGTAAATGGCATCCTTGGGGTCCTTCAGCACCGGGAAGGCCCGAGCGACCAAAGACTTGACGTGTGCGTCGACGTCCTCAGGCAGGGACTGGAGCAACGCTTCATGCTCGTCCTGGATATTGCGTTCAGAGCGGATGAGGTTGACATGGCCGCCCCGGTCGAAGGATCGATATGCCATCGGGAGTCTGAGATTCTGAAACGGGCTGTACCTCTTTGCGGCCTCCTCGGCCGTGATCTTGCCATCGACAAAGTCGTTGAAGATTTCCTGTTCGCCTTCATCATAGTCGCCGATCACCTTCTCGTACGTGAAGTCTTCGTCGGATTGCTTGAACACGTGTAAGAATCTACGGGCGAATTGTTCCTCATCGACATCGGTCTTTGGATCAAACCAATCGTCGATGAGCTTCCGAAGACCCGGCAACTCTTGGTCATCGATATGGTCCCTGAGCTGCAGAAGAGAGTCCTTGACGGATGTCGGCTGAGGCGAAGTCCCTTTGTCGATGTCGTATTTTGTGTGAGCAGTTTCTGTGGCCTTGGCCGGCCGGCGAATGCAACAAAGGAGAGCACCAAAAACGGAGGACAAGAGACGTCGGAACTTGGCCATATTAACATATGCAACGTGGGCTGTCAGTGGGAAAAGGAAGAACAATTTGGAAGGAATAAGCTCGGCCGCACGAGTGTCAGTTGAACGGCGCCTTCAGCCAATTGGCGCCTCGTTTTCCTTGGTCGTCGCCTGAGGTATATTCAGGCACCGAGTGGGCCAAGGCCGAGACAAGATTTAAGGCAGAAAACAATCCATCGATCCCATGCGGCCGTTGTCCAGATCAATGCCCAAGCTCGACGAGCTTAGGTGAGCTGGAGAACAAGTCGCGCGGATGGCACTTGAAGTATGACATTGACAGATTGACAACTCACCGCATCTCCACACGCTTTTTTAGCTGCTTTTCAAGCGTGGTTTCGGCGAATGGATGGCCAATCACGGCAGTCGCCATGACTTAGTACAACGCAGCAGTTGAGGTGGGCTGAGGAAGAGCTTCAACGTGCTGACGTCGATGGCCAGCCTCACGTCCAGAGCGGTTCAAGATACAAAACAAATTCTCAGGTCGACCGGTGACGGAGGTCGAAGCGCCTAGATCAGCTTTTGTATGAGTTTTCTCCGAGTTCGCGCATCTGCCACGAGATCGGGATCCTGCAGAGATAAGGATTTCCTTCATCTTGAATTCATGAATTCAATAATCGGGGGGCTGGAATCTGGGCGTGTCACGTGAGCCAACATGGACCCAATACGCGTCATATTAGAACTGCCCACGTCTTTGTTAGATAACCGTCCCACGGAGGATTCGCTCAATCGGTCAAGAGCTCTAGATTCATGTAAAGAGACCTCACAGCCTCTTCTCCAGTTCGACCACCTCTCGTAGGGCTGCATCATACTGGACCACGTCTTCCTTGCTGGGCTTGGGCAACGGCCGCCTGGGGAACCCGCCATAGCCGAAATGTGACTGGAGAGCACTCTTCGTGCCCATGATTCCGCCTGCGATAACGGCCCAATCAGCACGAGCCACGATCGCCTGTAGTTTCTGCGCCTCTTCGACTTCTCCCTCGGCATAGAGGTCGAAGAGCCTGACACAGGTCTTGGGGGCAACATTGCCCAGGCCGGTGATGACGCCCGAACCACCAGCGATCATGGTCTGGAGAGTAAAGTCGGCCGAGCCACCCATACACATCCAGCCCGAACCTCGATCCAATGCGGTGGCCGCATTGACGGCGTGTGCGATCCGGTTTAACTTGCCGGTATTGCCGCAGGTGAGCTTGCAGCCGACAATGTTGGGGTGCTTGGAGAGCCGGATGATGGTGTCAGAGTCCAGGTCGATACCGGCCACCGCTCCGGGATAGTTGTAGACGATGATCGGCATTGGTGACTCGGTCGCCACGTCGAGGAAATAATCGATAAGGGATTGCTGTGTATATACTGACTTGTAATATGACGGTGGAAGAACGAGGGCGTAATCGCCACCAGATATGGAAGCATCCTTGCACAGTTGGATCGTCTCTCTGGTCGACTGGGCGCCACAGCCAACGACAATGGGAAGATCGGCGAAGCCGGCCTCGTTCAGCGCCTTGCGGGTCGTACTGGTGACCAGATTGCGCTCCTCACGACTCAAATGGACTGCCTCGCCCGTCGACCCTTGGCAGGTGATGGCGGTCAAACCGGCCTTCGCGAGACGAACAGCGTGTTTGGCGACAGACTGCAAATCGAGTTCTTCGGTCTCTGGGTCGAAAAAGGTGACCACAGGCACGTTGATGCCCGGCTTCAGAGGCCGGCTGGCATAGGTCCCATTCATCTTGGGCCGCGGTCGGTGAGAAGAACGTGTCCAGCGGCGACTTCCGAGGTTGTAGACACGTTGATCCTTTCTGGATAAATGGCGGTCGGTCAGAGTCGTCGGTGTGGTTTGTTGAGGAGGTCGAACAGTGATCTCGTCAATTTCTGGTGACGATAAGCACGGAAAGGATGTCAATCAGGCCGTGACTGTCTGGGGATGTGCCGATATAAGAATTCTATTCCAGGGAGGAAGTACCCTGGACGGAAAAGTGCACGCACCCTCCTCGTGGCCCCGCAGGTGTGGAGGCGTGGGGTGGCGTGAGATCGCTTCTCACCCCCGGACCCAGAGGCTGAATAGGCTTGTGTCAACTACGACGGTTGTATTTGTTGCAAAGAGCAGTAATCGACCTGGTCATCTTCAACATTTCGGTGCTCTCCATATTGGGGTGCCGCCAATCCCAGCAGCGCGGCCTTGCATTTGTTGGTGATCTCAGAGAAAGCGATTATTTAGTCGCACGTGGCCAGGCGGACTGGCAGAACTTCCGGTGTATCGGGGCGCCCGGAGCACGGTACCTTCTGTCATTAATCGCGCCACGTGCCAGACGGAGAGCGCGTGCTGCGGAAGAGATCACGCTGGTAAGCTGAAGAATTCCTGATGGTGTACCACTGTCCAGGGAGCGTGGGGTCGCATTTGGGCACCCCACGCCCAAAAAGGCCCCATAGTGGCTGAAGTTTGGGGGAGTGGGAGGTGGAAACTGACATAACATTGTGGCTGCGCCACCCTCTTCCCAAGGGGCCCAGTATTTTGGTTCGAAGACCTCGGAGTGGACTCTGATCTCCGGGGCAAGTTGAATCGACCAGTTGTGTGGAACGTGGGATGCGGAGCCACTTTGGTCATGCTCATCAACCCTGGTGCCTCCGCGCTTCTCGCCGTCTGAGGAGCTCGGCAATGGGGATGTCGTCCTCGTCATAAAATTCGACGTCTTCATCGACGCCGTAATCCTTGAGTCGATTGCCTTCGGAATCCTGCCAGCCCTCTTCCCCACTCCCGGGATCCATGTCTCCGTCGTAATAGTCGTCTCCCAGAGGAAGACCCGTGTCGGCTTCGAACCGATCATGAAACGGTTTTCGCCGCTGCACATCATGGTGGGCGGAGCGACGCTCAAAATCTGCTCGCTGCCGCCGCTGAAACGCGGCAATCTGCTGCTCGGCCGACAGCGCGGGATCTTGGAAGAGAAAGGCGCCCCGAGGATCCTGAGGTCGGGACAACCGTGGCATCCGGTCGGGGTCGGGCGGTGGCCAGCTGGTATCCGGCTCTTCGAAGCCGTTGGTCGCGAAAGTCAAGCCGTCCGTTTTGGGGGTCGCGGCCAGCGGCCAGAACCAGGCCAAGATATTGGCCGTGCCCATGCCCTGCACGATATTGTTCCATATTCCGATGTCGTACGGGAATTCTTGTCTCGCAATCTTGATTCTGATCCCGTCGGGGCCATCTAAGAAACCGCCGAGGACCCGCGCTCGGCGTAACAGCTGTTCGTGCCGCTCAATTTCCCAGCTCTCGATCGTCGTCACATTGCCGCCAAGTGACCACAGAGTGCGCACAAAAATGATGGACACCAAGAACAGGGTAAGTGAGTTGATGACGATGAGCAAGAACAAATGAGTGAGTTGTCTTATGGAGGGGCCCAAGTCCTGGAGGGTATGTGTCAGTCCGTCACACTCGGGATCTGATATCTTCGGGTCGTCTTACACTGGGTAAACTTCGGCTCTGCCAAATGACGGCAGCACGCAAGTAGAGAAAATATTCCAGGTAGGACATGGCAGAGACAGCGAAGAAAAGAAAGCGCACAAAATGCGGAAACGTAAAGTGCGAGACACAGTTGCTGGTCCACGGGCAGTGATGGTCCATCTTCGGTATGCATCTTGGAATTTAGCATGATCCCTCCAAAAATGGCCATGGCTGTACCTTTTGCAGATTTTGCAGTGGTGACATCTTGGAGGCTTGATGGTCTCGCACCGGCGGCAGAACCTCTGTCTGGGTCCTGCCGGTTGCGGTGACGAATTTGAACTCGTCTCAGCCTCCGGGCCTGTCCAACCATGTGGAACGCGGCCAGCGTGGGTCAAACAACTCCGAGCATAGCAAATCCAGATGCATGCGACCAAGACGTTGAATACGCCAAACTGTTGATTCGTGAGAGGACCAGGGTCGAGGTCGCTGAGCAGAAGTTGAGACGAATAAGACAGAAAGGCGACGAGCAAGATGACGGCAGGAACTGCCAGCCGAGCAAGTTTGTTGTCAGACATCTTCGCGGCCGGCCCGTCTTTGGCATGGGAGGTTCGCAAAGATGCTAGACCGCTTCGACATCTGCCCCGTTATTCCTCGTAGCATGCCCATTGGAGGCCATCATGATGTGCACGTCCACGACCAGAAGTTTGCTCTGCAGGACCAAGTTGGTCAAGGGCACAAATCTCGTCAATGACTCCGGTGCCGATGCCAAGCCAAACGCGTCACAATTTCGCGCGTCACGACACGCCTTCTCCATATACTGACTTTAGAGACGCTGGAGTGCCAAAAAGAAACGCTTGAGCCATCTCTAAGATGCGTGGCAGATGGTATAATGCCGATTGCAGCCTTGCCTGAAACCACCACTCGTGTTATTGGCTCTTCACTCGTCCTCAATGATTCAACCTCGGTCGTCAAAGAACTGGTGGACAACGCGCTCGATGCTGGTGCCACCGTCATCGGCGTCGAAATCTCAGCCAACACTCTCGATACGATCCAGGTGAAAGACAATGGCACCGGTGTTGGGGTCGAGGACCGACCACTTCTCTGCAAAAGAGGATGTACATCCAAGATTCGGACCCTGGACGACCTTGCCCAACTCGGTGGGTCCTTTTTGGGATTTCGGGGAGAGGCTTTGGCCAGCATCGCCGAGCTGAGCGACGCGGTCACCGTTGTGACTCGCACTGATGGCGAGAGAGCGGGCACAAGCATCCAATATGCATCCACGGGAATGCTCAGGTAGGTCTGACAGGAGTCTTTCGTGACGTGCTGGATCATAACTGCCCCAGTTCAGTGTCGGCCGCTCATCCTATTGGCACCACCATCCGCGTTCACAGTTTTCTGAAAAGCCTTCCTGTTCGGAAGCAGAGTGCAATGAAATCCGCTGGGAAAACTCTTGGCACCATCAAGAAGCTGCTATTCGCATATGCCTTTGCTCGGCCCGGAGTGCGTTTCAATCTGAAGGTTCGGAAAGGAAAAACTGACAAGTTAAACTGGACATATGCGCCAAGCTCCACCAAGTCGTTGATGGAAGTGGCGGCGAAAGTCGTTGGTGCCGAAATTGCCTCACACTGCCTTGAGCAAACAATCTCCTTGGAAGAGGAGCCGCGATGGTCTATCCATGCAGTGCTGGTGTCCGTCGGTAGAGGTGAGTCTTGATATTAAAACTCTGTCAAGTGTTTGATTAACATGAGCAGACGCCGACAAGGCTTGCAACGCGAGCCAGCACATTTGCATCGACGGGCGCCCCGTGACGACTGAGAGAGGCGTCATGAAAGAGATGGTGAAGCTTTACAAGAAACATCTCGAAGCTGCGCTTTCCAGGGCGAACCTCCCTTCGCCCATGCCACGACCCTTTCTCTATATGCAGGTAACATGTCCCACGGGGACTTACGACGTGAACATTGAACCAGCTAAAGACGAGGTCCTTTTCCTGAAGCCAGAAAAGCTGCTGTCACTGGCTGAAGAGTTGTTTCTGAAAGCATATCAAACTGGAAGCAGAAGGGAGGAGCAGGTGCAACGCTCAAAGAGGCCGCGATTGTTGGAACATTCTTTCGATCTCCTACTCGCTCGGAAACCAACAATGACGTCTTCCACGAACAGCTCAGGAGTGGAGGATGCTGTCCTGCACGCAAAGGGAGATGGCGTTGTCCCTAGCGTGTCAGAACATCATCACCGGGACATCAGTTTAGAACGGTCTGCGCCACTGGAAGAGACTGGTTCGACATTGGACAACGAGGAGACACCAGATGGTCACGTTGCAGGTTCTGGAGACATTTGTCGTCATATGTGTTCGATGAGTCCAGAGCCGAGGCGACAACAGCAGAGAGAGTCACAGGATGAGGAGCCCCTTTCGATTGATCACCGAGATGAAGACCTTCGGAATGCCGCTATCTTGAATCCTTGGACCATAGCTGCGATGACTACAAAAGTCGTTCCAAGAGGAAGGACTTTGTTTGACCAGGATGATGGACCAACCACAGACTGCCGTCGGACATCGTTAAGACGAGATGCTCAGCTTCCCACCCGAAGTGTGTCTCCTCCAAGCCTTATACCCTATCAGAACCCTGGGCCACCAGTGAGGAGGCGTACCTTTGCAAACGAGAACATCCCAGATAGAAACACTTGTCAACGACGGGAAAGAGAAAGATGTCTAACATATCCTACGCGGCAGAGTCAGAGCTATTCCTTACGATCTTGGATCGAACCATTGAGCCTTGCAGGATGCACGGCCTCTTCTCCACCACCCTCAGACATGTACCCCAAGACAAGACGACTGGATGAAAATCGATTCGAGGATGATGGAGAATTACAAGTCTCGCTCGATGGAATCCAAAATCAGCCGTCTGTCGTGTCGCAGGGTGGGATGCCACATCCTAACAGAAATGACAAGTCTCCTCTAGAGCGCTTGGTTACCGGTCATGGAAACGGCGCATACGAGCAATCAGCGAAGCCGATCACCAACGGCCCAGCTCCAGGCAATCGAGTGACTGCTCGAGAACCCACGGCTGGCCCTCCTACACGCGTTTCGCCAAGTAATTGGCCCGGCGCGGTCCCAGACGTCTCGAGTTACGCAGTTTCCAATCCGCAAGCATTCAGAACTACGCAGTGGTCGGCCGCAGAGCTAGCGGAAATCATGGATTTTGAGCGCCGGAAGAAAGCCGCCCTGGCACACCATAGAAAGCAAGCAGTGCAAGCGCCTTTGTGGCGGCAAGAACAATTGCAAATGCGGATAGAAACCCTGCCTCAAGGTTCGAGAGGCAGAAGCCTAGCTTCACAGGTGAGTGGGCCAACGAATCCTACCCTGCTCCAATCTTTTCTCAGTGGCCAACTCGGAATTTACAGCACAATCGATGTATGGATGCTGTCGGCAATTTGTCCGATTCACGCTGCCCAACAGGCCGTGGTCCTGACGCAGGCGATGATGGTGAAATTGACCATACGGTGTTCGTGGAGGACATACCTGCTATGTCCGAGGACGACCCAAGGGCATATTTCATGAAGCAGAGATCGACTGAGCACGAATCTCAATACGGAACTACGAAGCGTGGGCTAAAAATCCCCCGTACGAAGAGCAGTCGACTTCCGTTTGAGGCGATACCTATGCATGCTGCAACGCATCATCTCCGTTTTGTCTATTCTAGGACGCCAGGGATTGACACTCTTCGGACTGAGGTCAAAGACCTTGCCTTGCGTGACCACTATCTCCAGACTGGAAAGAATACTTACGCTTCGTGGCCGCCTCTTGCCGAAGCGATCCAAGAATGGGAAGAGATTCTTCAAGAGAAGATCCGACGCGGTTACAGATCCAGACTTAGAGACGGTGAGCTTGTCGCGCCAGGTGCAGAATTCTCACTGTTGCAACAAATAAAGGCCCACATCGACCATGTTTGATATTTCCCGTCTCGTGAGAGTTTGCTTTGTTGAATTCGAAGTCGTATGGATGGAGCTGTGAGTCTGCAACCTAAGGGTACTGAGGCGCTCTTCCTCCATGGACTCAATCTTCACGAGTCCTTCCATCCACTTCCTGCCTCAAGTTCAACAGGAGCCTACTCATTTGACATCGTTTGACATTTCTCGAAAGAATGAGAAGAGCCGTGTAGTATAGATTGTCAACCGGTCTAGATTTGAGCGTAATTAGACTATGAATGGCTGTCCCTCTGGCGACTAATTATCTCAGGGCATAAAGCAGCCTTTAGCTTCAAGGATCTCCTGTTGTGGTGAAGATGTCCTCTTGGCGCTGGCCATCGTTACTTATCTAAACACTCTTCATCCTCTGAACAACCAAGTGCGCCCATCCGCACAAACCCATCCTCCTAATTCGGTCAACCCGTCCAAAGCCATGCCAGGCGAAACATCGCTTTCAACGCTCCTTACAACCCTCCACCCAACCCTCCACCCCTCCACCTTCGTCTTCATCACCCTTCCCCACCACGACTTCACGGCTTCGTTTCCGATACCCTTCACGTCCATTCAACTCCTGTTCCGCGAAGCAGAGGGCATTACGCTCGTCACCGACCTTTTGTTAGCCCAACAGCATGATTTTCAGTACCAGTTCCGGTCGCGGATGATTACTCTGGACGTTCACTCGAGCCTCGACGCCGTAGGTTTCATAGCCGTCGTGGCTTCGAGACTCGCCGATCAAGGTATCAGCACGAACCCTGTGAGCGGTTATTATCATGACCACTTGTTTGTGCCAGAGAATAGGGCCGAGGACGCAGTTAAGGTACTGAAGACGATTGCAGAGGAGGCCAAGAAGGAGTGAGAATAGAATTCCTAATTTCTGCCTGTCTTTTCTCCATCCCTCTCTCCCGTGTCCATTTTTGGACTTCTACGATAAGGCCGAAGGCTGGCGAGCTTTTCCTATCATGATTCTCATCGGCCGACCGTGTACATTACTCACCTCGTCTGAAGTCTAGAATCCGTAGTCTAGTGGGGTTCCGCTGCTAGACGGGTAAGTTCGCCTTCACAATGTCACACCCAACAGAAGCTCTGAGTAGAGAATAACTCCTTGTGGGTGAGATTGCAAGAATCAACGCAGAAGCATGTATTCAGCTAACCCAGTATCACGGATCGCCTGTTTCGACTCTTCTTGACTCTATCAGAGTGATATCTTTGATACAGGTGGCTCTAAGAACAGACTCCGCTGGGGTGTCAGTCTATTTGCGGTCAAACTCGGTGATCACGCTTCTTGGGACTTTATACTCGCCAACACTTCTCCACTCCATCGGGAGGCCGAAAAACTCTGGCCCACCGATCCTAAGACCTTGCTCGGTACCCGTCCAGAGGGGATGCGCCGGCATGCCGATAACCCTTACTTTGAGGCCATATCGAAGCTCGGGCGATCCTATTGCCTCGCCATCCTGACCAAGAATCGATATGAGGTCCGGAACGGTGCAAATGACATCTTCGGCACCTGCATGCATGTCTTCCACGTACGCTGCATACAGATATTCATTCTGGAACGGAACCACAAGATGGCGGTTCTCTGACGTCGACAAGCTGGGATCAGAAGAGCCCCAGTCACCTTCATCAGCTGCAAGCGGAGCGATTACGCAGCGACCGACAGTGTACCCACGGGAAACATCTCTCGAGACGTCAATAATCTTTCCCGTATACAAAGACTTTACCGGGGTGATGCTCGCCTATACATGAGAAGTTAGCGATCGGGGTTCACACCTACAACTGGGTCAGGTCTCACAATTGCATCGATAAAATCAATCTTGGTTTGCCTGGCGAGGTGGACGGCCCGTCCCAAAAACCACGCCTGCGAGACAGTATTCGGGACCGCATACTCCTTGATGACGTCGCCCGTAAGTGGTCTCCCTGCCGTAGCAGTTGAGTTTCCTAGTTCGATGCAGGTCGTCCGAAGCATCCCTTCCAGCCGCTTGTTCGACTCGGTCCTCTGGAGCAGTGAGCGGCTGTTTCGGCCAAGAATAAGCAGCTTACCATGACAATTGCAACATTGCCTTTGGAGTCAGCAGTTGCACACGGAAGGCATGGTTGTCCATAGACATATGGTGTTGCGTGCTCCATCGTTGGATATGCCCGGCCCATCAAATCGCAGTCCACCACAGGCCGATCGTAGCGAGCACTTGTGGGAAATGTCACCAGACCGTTGCCGCCTCCGATCTCGTCAGCAACTATTCCCTGGAAATCTGAGAAACCAAGGACTTGGTTGACCGCGTCAATGGCCGCGAAGACGTCGGTGCCAGAAGAGATCCGCTCGTCACTTACGGATGGCGCACCATACCCGGCGCCAAATACACAGAGGTCGGTATCTTTGAGAGATTCTGGAGATATGACTCTCATCTTACCCTCTCCGCCTTTGCGAAGCACATCCAGTGTGTAGAGGGCCATGTTATAGGAAGACCCTCCTCCTCCGGTTCCGAGGACCCCCGTCCCTGAAGCGATGAGCTCGACGTCGACAGGGGAGATGTACCAAATGCCATTTCTAACATCAGGTCGGTATTGAGTTAGATCGACGCCCAGAGTCGGCTTCGTCATGCTTCCTATTTCCAATGTTGACACCTCCGACTTCTTTTCCTCTTCCTCCTCCTCCTCTTCCGGTTGATCTTTCGCATGAGCTTGGCCGAGGGTACCATTCTGGAGTGGCTCATTTGGAGTAGGACCGTCGATGCGCAGGCTTCCAACAGCCTTCATCACTAACCTCGTGGCTTTGTTTGTGACGTATTGCAAAGGGATCTTCTTGACTTCGACGATTCTGACGTCGTTTCTGTCTGCGCCTTTGGATATGGCCGTCTCGATCGCCGTGCGTTTGACAGACTCAACCACGGCACTTTCATCTCGACCGGCCAGGATTTCAATGGTATCTATCTCTCCTGCCACTTTAGCAATCGCAGCTCCGACGGCATTGGCAGAGTCGTGATGAGGCGGACGTAAACATTCAACGACACCTTCGAGCTGGTCTGTCAGTATGACTGAACCCCCTCCTACCAAGAGAACCGTGACAGGCGCGGACGACACCCTCATGCTGTCGATGGCCCTCTCGAGCGTCTTTTTGATCTGCAACTTTGCACCAGTAATGACATCGACCGGAATGCTTTTCACTCTCTGCGGATCGCCTATTTCTGCCGCAGAAGATGCCACAACGATGTCGGTCGAAGTCATGACAGTCCCTCCAAAGACCATAGCATCGCTTGTCAACCGATGGGCAACCGAATCGGGGCCCACGGTGACCTTTCTGGTGCTCTGATCAAATCTGACATGACTCCCACCACCGAGGCCAATTGAATGCACTTCGGGCATGGAGAAAGCCGTCCTCACCCCTCCAACCTCGACGAAATTGGGCGCTTGACGAGGGAAGCCCGATGGCAAAAGGGCGCAGACATCTGTCGTTGTGCCACCAATGTCGACCACCACCACCTGTCTGTCGGCCAATGGTGTATCGCCTTGGTCTAGTCCTTGAAGATGGGCCGCACCCATGAGGCTGTTCGTGGGCCCACTTGCAAATGTTTTGATGGGCAGCTCTGCCGCAATAGCCGCATCGGTCAGAGTGCCGTCATTCTGGGTCAAGTAGAGTGGGCAGTCAAGGCGAAGTCTTGACATGGCCTGTCTGAAGCCTCTGATGGTCTTCTTAGCAAAGGCGAGGATCGACGCATTGAGTATCGTGGCATTCTCCCGAGCAAGCAGGCCCGGTCCTCCGATCGAGTGAGAGCATACCACAGACAACTGTGGCTGTGCCGCTAACATGAGTGATCTGCACCTTTCCTCATGCAAGCCCTCATGGTCGAGAGCGGAAAAGACGCCGACAATTGCCACTACTCGGATCCCTGCGTCGGCAATAGCAGCAGCGGCGGCCTGGATCTGGGCCGGATCAAGAGGTTTGATTTCTCGTCCATCTATTTCCAGACCGCCATCAAGATAGAAAGTTGGCCCTTTGACTATACGCCGCAGAGAATACGGAAAGTCTGAGAACGGTGGGTTCTAATTCCGGTTAGCCACATGAGCGGAGTGTGGCCAGAAATGCGGTACCTTTCTTGTGTATGGACCACACAATCTGATAACAGCAACTCGACTCAGTCGTCTTTCATCGTACTCGGCAACCGCATTCACGAAATGGGTCGTACCGATTGCCACGTTCAGCACCTGACTGCGATCGATTCCTGATTTCAGTAGCACACTTTCGATGGCTGTCTTGATTCCATCAGTCACGTGAGCAGTCGTCGACGTCTTGCAGGTTGCTAGGACTCCTCGCGATTCCGTCTGGATGGCACGGATGTCGAGGATGGCCGCATCAGTGTTGGTTCCGCCAACGTCAACACCGATGCGGTACATTGTCTTGCGAGAACTAATACGAAATATGACTGCTGAAGTGATGGGAAAGTCAACCTCGACGACTGATCAGGCACTCATAAAGTCGGCGGCCTGCCAGTTGTGGAACAGAGCCCGCTCACGCTTATCCACACTTAGCACGTTCAGGAAGCTGGGATGGTGATCTCGCACTGGTTCTGGACTCGTCCTACAATCCCTGTGAACTTCGATGTCGGAATCCCTTTGGTACCATTGCTAATGCATCGGAGATGAGCGACTTGATTGAATGCTAGGCTCTGGCATGGCAGAAATGATAACCAACGACGATCATTCGACCTGTTCAGGGTTTACAAGTGGGCTTACCTCGACTTGCGCCGGCTCTCACGATTGGGCATTGGATATGGCATGTGATGGCTTATCCCCCGGTAAGTCGTCCAGAAGCCGACCTGATCAAGCCCGGTTGCCGATAAAGGCATGGAACTTGGGCCGGGAAGAGTCTTCATCTTTCTCCATCTCCTTCAATATCCTTCACGATGGCGTTTCAGGCATTTTTGAAGAAACTCGAGGTTCCGTACGAAGGCGGCACCGTGCCGAATCGATGGATCAATAACGACATCAAACCCATTGAAGCTGGTCGCAGGGCATGGACTTTCTGGACCTTCCATAACCTATGTACGACATCTGACCGGAGAGTCTGTTCAGTGGTTGTGCTGACATGATCCAGGGGTGTTGACGAATACAAACATCAGTACTTACCTGACAGGAAGTTCTCTCATCGCCCTTGGCCTGGTCTGGTGGAAAGCACTGATCGCCATCATTGTCGGCAACATTTTGTCGATGATATTCATCGTCTTGAACTCGACACCAGGCGCCTTCTATCATATCGGATTCCCGATTGCAAATCGCTATGTCTGGGGAATGTATGGGAGTGCCTTTGTGATCTACAACCGGATTCTGCTTTCTCTTGTCTGGTATGCCGTCCAGGCCTGGATTGGAGGAGAGTGTGTCTACGTTTGTTTGCTGGCCATCTGGCCTCATCTCGAAGAGCGAATACCCAACCACATGTCGGCATCGACTGGGATGACGACGGCTCAGTTTGTGGCCTACATTGTCTTCAGCGTCATCTCTCTCCCCCTCATCTGGATCCGGCCGCACAAGTTGAGGAACTTCTTTTACGTGTCCGTGTCCACCGTGCTTGTGTTTGAGTTCGTGCTGCTCATCTGGGCCCTGGCAACGATGGGCCCAGCTGGGTTCGGCGACACCTTGTCCAGCAAGCCCTCGGTTCAGGACAGCTCCACTGGCTGGACCATCCTCTACGGCATCATCAGCACCATCGGCTCCATAGCCGCGGGGATTCTGAATCAAAACGACTACGCTCGATTTGCCCGTCGACCTCGCGACGCGATCCTGGGACAGATCGTGAGCGCCGCCACCTATTCCATCATCAGTTCGACGATCGGCATTCTGGTCACCGCGGCCACGCAACGTCGATATGGCCAAGCCTTATGGAATCTTCCTGACCTCCTGAGTGAGGTCATCAAGACCGGGGGTTCGAGGTCTCGAGCCGCAGCCTTCTTCGCTGGAGCCGCTCTTGTTATATCGCAATTTGGCATCAACATTCCCGGCAATGCATTGTCCGGCGGATTCGACTTCGCCGCTACCTTTCCGCGCTACATCAACATCCGACGTGGTGCATACATCACGGCCCTGCTGTCCAACGTCGTCAACCCGTGGCATTTGCTGGCCACCGCCTCAATTTTCCTGGCGGTCCTGTCGAGCTACGGCGTCTTCCTGGGTCCGATGATAGGCCTGATGATCTCTTCATACTACATCGTCAACAGGCAGAAGATCTTGGTGGACGACCTATACCATGGAGACAAGATGAGTATCTACTGGTACACGTTTGGCATCAACTGGCGTGCTCCTATTGCGGTAAGTCCACAACCTTCATCACTGTAATATAACAACCGACTGCCACGACACGACCGTGCTCCTGTCGTCCACTCACGATGAAAGAGAGAGCCGAACCGAGTACTGACTGACTTCCATCGCCAACACAGTGGGCCTGCGGCGTCGCGCCATCCATGCCCGGCTTCATCTCCGCCGTCAACACCAGTATTCACGTCCCAATCGGCTGTACGCATATCTATGACATCAGCTTCTTGACCGGCTTCTCCATTGCCGCCTCAGTCTTCGTGCTGCTACACCATCTCTTCCCTGCCCGCGCCATCGATGCCTTTGTGCAGAACAATGCCTCTACCTCACGACAGGTCATGGCTGAGTTCCAGGATAAATGGGACAGCATGGCTACAGCGGCAGTAGCAGCGGCATCAGAAGAAGATGAAGACTCGAGGACGACGATGGGCACGGCGGCCATTGAGCAAAAGATCTTACCGAAGCATGCAGACACGCTGACGGAGATCGCTCCATGAATAATGGTACATGATATGGCTATCGGCTTTTTGACACTACCAGACTACTTCTTGCGAGCCGATGAACATTGACTTTATGGACTGAGTAACTTTCATGTTACCATCGCCACTACCTCTCACACTCGAATGTCTGAGAAATTCCGGTGCTAGAAAGACGGCGGCCGATATTAATCAAACTGATGATAATTAGCTGGGCCAACGAGCACACCAAGACACCTTCACGCCATGATCGCAGTCGCGGGTTCGGAAGATCTTGTTGGATTCCTAGAAGGATATGATTCCCACGATGCTCTGCCATGCATTCATACAATGATACATCCTGACTAGGACTTGTCTGGCAAAGGCCCAGTGAAAGGACGCAGAATGATCTGCCATTCCCGTTGCATGTGAGCGCTTCAATAATGTACAAATCAATGCCCGGTTGACAGTCGAGGTCAATGTTCTTAAACCTCAATACCCAATCGTGACCCAGGTTGGTAGTCGTCAAGCCGGCCATTTCTCCTCGAATTGGTCTTACCCAAACCCGCGAGTCAAGAGCTCTTCAGCCCATTCGTCCTCATAACATCGGATCCTTTCTTCTCTTCCTGACCAATCTCTTCTTTCTTCGTCGTACGGGTCACTTGCCCAGCCACTCCCGGTCTCCATCTGGTCAGAATTTTCGTCGTCGCTGTTTTTGCTTGCGCGTCGCCTTCCCTCCAGACGTCCTCGATCGTGTCTAGGACCATGTCTCTCACCGGCGGGCGCATCATTAAAAGATATTGCATGGACAGAATACACATGTTGATTCGTTCCGGATCTCTCGCCAGGCTTTTGACCCGATTCAAGATGTCCCTGTCAATCGCCGGGATCTCAGACAGAAACCTGATTAGCAGGTTCTTGTCCCCGGCATCCAGATATGGCAGAAGCCTATCGAGCAGGCGCGTGGCCCATCGTGTATAGTTGGGGAGATGGTCCAATTCTGGATGTTGCCTTGCAGACAGTTTGTCGGCGAACCACTCTTCTGTGAGCCATGAGATGGCCACATTCAGACGGGGTCGAAAGTCGTCCAGAATGTACATAAAGAGCGTTTGCCGGATGCGGTTGGCCACGTTCGGTTCCTCCACGTCACCACGCTCCGCCTTGACCAAAGAACCGTCATCCTCATCAATGAGAGAGGATGTCAGATCATTCAGCCCTGCTGGCGCCCGTGTCGCCAAGCGCGTCAATATCGTGACCCATGCATCGCGGTCATTTGTACTCGCCGCTAGCCGATTGAGACCGAGCTTGGGACGAGCGGCGGCATGCCCAGCGGTGTCGAGAGAGGTGATTATTTCGAAGACGTGGCCAATTGATTGATCTGACAGGACAGCCACCTCAGAGCCGGTTAATGGCGGCGGTTTGGGCAGGTCAAAAGGCCCCAATTCGATCGCCGGTTGCGCCAGTTCTTCGAGAGCCTTTTCCGTCGCCGGTGCGAGGACACTTTCCGTAGCCGCAAGAGATTCCGGATCGTAGTCATCTTCGTCGTCGATGCCGGTAGGCCCTGCCATCGGGACTTCGGGAACAGGGGTTGGCTGGTTGAGTTTCTGGAGGTGGTGATATCGTGCTCGGATGGCATGGAGTGCCTCATCCAGCAAGTTTGAGTCGACGTGTTGGAGCAGGACGGGGGTGACCGTGCTGACCAAGTCGGCCGGTAGGAGTTTGGCGTCGAATTGTTGCAGCATCGGGTCCTCGGTCAGTGTGAACAGGTGGGCCAAAGAGTTGGGTGGAGGTGGCATGGGCGGGAATCTTCGTGGGCCTCCCGTCAGCTTTTGTCGCTTTGCATCGTCCAGTCCGTCTGTTGGCTCGGCCGGTCGCTTCAAGGAGGACGATTCGGAGAACAAGGTGGATCTCGACTGCTGAAGCCGCATGAGATATGCTTGTATCTTTTGTTCCAGCGGATGGTTTGGCAACGCGCGCAACACCCATCGTAACAACGCTCTGGTCGTCCTCTCCATTGATTTCACAATGACCATGAGCCTGGGGGTCATGGGCGAATTTGCTTGTTTCAGCGGGTTGAAGTTAAGGATGGCAGAGATGATCTTGTTGGCTATGGCGGGTCGCGTCCGGATGAGGACGGCGAGACAGTTCAGAGTCGAGTCGACCAAGATAGGATCTCTGTAATTTTGTCAGCAAACCATAAGGACACCGCCTTTCTCATCGCATACGTTGAGTTGTCTTGAAACACGCTCAAGAGTCTGTCCAGCAAACCTGATGCTTCGGCTTCTAGGTTCGGCAAAGGAAGAAGGGGGTGATTCCGGGGGACGAGTGCGATCGACGTTTCGTTCTGTTCGGGACGCTGCCTCTTCTTAGTCTTGTCTTCTTCAGTCCACGGTTAGAGGCATCTCCGACTTACTCGAGGATCTGCAATCAAACCAGGAGTTTCTACGTGCACAACTTTTTGCACAAACTTGACGCAGCAGATTCTGACTGCAGGAGGAGCTGAATCCATGCGTTGCAGAATGTTCAGCTTTATATCGGTCATGTCCTTCCAGAGGAGAGCCTGATCTGGATGTGAAATACTATGTGACGGGCCCACGTTAGACAATGCGAGCAGAATAGGTGCAGAACTTTTGGGCCACAATCCTTCCCGCACGCACGAGGAGAAGTGTGTCACATACATTCTTCTGAAGACCAGTGGATATATGCTAGCCGAAGCTTGAACCACACTCTTCACCACCGCGGCATCCTCTCCAGGTGTGTCCAGCATATTCCTGAGTGTTGGTAAAACATCTGAGCATAATTGCTCCTTTTGCATATTCGACAAGGACGGGCTCGCAAAGGTTTCGGCAACGAAGTCGGCGCCCCATCGTCGCACTTCGAGAGGCGCAGCCGGGCCGCCGATGATGGGTAGAATGCCGGGTAAGACCTGATTGTACACCTGCGGATCGCCGAGTGCGAGCTTACGCGCTGCCTCGAGTTGGGGGATCATCTCCGCAGCCGAAGCAGCGGCGCCAGCCATGGTGGAGGCACGAGGGTCGTTGCAGAGCGAAACGATACAGTCAGGTCATGAGTCTACGATCCAGTAGAGAAGATCGCTGAAGTCTCCAGTCGTTCTGGACACGGAAATCATGGGCCAATATGAGAGAAGAAGGGTACTAGTAAAACACGGCTCAAGAGCGTGTATGGAAAGAAAGAAGAAAAAGCTAGTGTACACTCGACGTGACTGAGGCATCAATGGTGCATCAACTTGAAGCCGCGCTGTTTGGTCTCCTGGTGGAGGTAAATGCCAAGGCTGCCACCTCTCCGTCACGTGAATCAAATGCTTGGAATTGGATGCCGCTGCCTTTGCATATATGGCAACGGAGAATGAGTTGGGCTAAATTTTACTTGCTGCCGCCTCGAGCCTCTCTCTGTGTGTGGCTATCTGGTAATAACCTGAGGCATCAAAACACGTGACTTATATCTCAGCAGTTGGAGAAACCTTTAACTTTGGACAAACTTGACAGAGTACTGCTTCTTCCTAGAACTTGGGCGTTCCAACACCAGACTGGAATAGTCTGATCGACTGCTGTTCGCAGCCTCTGCTCACGATGATGCATCCGGCGCGAAAGGCATATGTGGAGGAGGAGCGCCAGGTAAGCCGCCATTTAGAGTTGAAGCAGCGTCATGTTCACACTTGCGATCAAGGCGCCTTTTCTTCCGTCGAGCGGCATCTGGTGGAAGAGTGCGAAGCTGACGGAAATGGTTGAACCAATAGGACGTTGACATGGGCATAGATTTGGCGAGCATTCGTAGGATACGTCCATCTTCTGAACCCTTCTCACTCTAATATCACTCTAGCAATCGATCGCGAACATGATCTTCTATCCACCGCGGGCGGAATTGCTCCAGAGCGAGCTTCGGCCATCCTCTCGCAATTTGATCGCAAACGGAGAGCAGCACAAATAGCCGTTCCGACCGATGATGGAAAGGTCCGGGCACGTCTGCGCGAAATGGGACAGCCCATCACACTCTTCGGAGAGGGCCCGGGCGACAGAAGAGATCGTTTACGAGAACTACTGATGGACCAGACGGAAGAAACTGGCATCGACGGAATTCCAGACGTTCAGATGCATGAGGCGGAGGACCAAGGCGACCAAGAAGAAGAATTCTATACCGAAGGCCTGCCGGAACTTTTGGAGGCCCGAAGAGATATCGCAAGATACTCACTACCAAGAGCACGAGTCAGAATCGTCAGGCAACGAGAGGATTCTGGCATTCCGCTCCGGACGCACATCAAGCACCGAAAAGCCATCAAGGAGAAATTGCAAGGCTTTGAACTGTTTGGCACCCAAATTGCCGGGGAAAGACCTGTTAGCATCACACGTTTCGCTCCCAACGGCAAGATAATAGCGGCGGGAAATTGGGGTGGTGGCATCAAGCTGCTTGACGTGCCGAATCTGGAGGAGAAGACCACTTTGAGGGGCCACACCGGACAGGTCACGGGCATTGCTTGGTATCCTGGCTCGACCCTGCCGTCCTCTACCGTCTCGCTGGACTCGGTGAATATCGCGAGTGGCGGTGGTGGGCAAGGGGGAGCAAACGACATCCACTTCTGGTCGCTGAACCAGGACACGCCCATATCAACTCTGCAGGGTCACACTGATCGCGTGTGTCGTGTCGAGTTCCATCCGTCTGGCAAATATCTCGCTTCCGCATCGTTTGACACCACCTGGAGATTATGGGACGTCGAGACGACGACGGAGCTGCTCTTGCAAGAAGGCCATTCCCGACAAGTGTACGCCGTGAGTTTCAATACAGATGGATCGCTTTTGGCCAGTGGCGGCTTCGACAGTATCGGCCGAATCTGGGACTTGAGAACCGGCCGTACAGTAATGATCCTGGACGGCCATATCAGAGAAATCTACAGCTTGGACTGGGGCATTGACGGATACCGAGTCTTGTCCGGTTCTGGCGACGGCTGGGTCAAGTGCTGGGATATCCGGCAGGTCAAAGGTGTCGGCGGACTGGGAGCCCACAATGGGAATGTCTCTGATCTTCGCTGGTTCAAAGGCATTGACGGAGAGATGTCGTCGATGCCCGACGCTACCATGCAGAACGGTGTCAGGCAAGAATATCACCCCCGGAAGGCAGGCACCTTCTTCGTGTCCAGCGGCTTTGACAAGAATGTCAACATCTATTCGGCGGATGATTGGGCGCTTGTGAAGCAGCTCAGTGGCCACTCAGGCAACGTCCTGAGTGTTGATGTGAGTCAAGACGCAAAATGGATTGCCAGCGGCGGCCATGACAGGACGGTAAAGCTCTGGGGCCGGGACGACGGGCAGGGGGTATGAATGATGCAGCTCCGTCATATCTGTGAACTCACAAGCAGTCACTGAGGACCATATTGGTCCGGTACATTTGGAGACGTGTCTGGTGGACCAAGACTGGCAGGATCTGACAAATTTCCATCCAGGTCTCATGAAGGAGCAACCCAGCAATCCGGGCCAGGAGTCTGTGTTACTCGAGCCCACCCCCCTACTCGGCCTACTCAGCCTACTCAGCCTGTTCAAGTTATCACATCTTGACCGCCGTCTACGTCGTGAGGTCTGGCTATTGCCACCGCAAAATGTACAACATGCAGCGCAGCCTGACGATGGAGTCGGGCCACGGAGTTCAAGCAGTTTTCATTTTACTTTGTGTAAATGCAAGCCTGCATCGACATTGCTATTTGGTGGAAACAGACAAGACTTTCCCCATTTTGAAGCGGGACTAGCAGTCAGGTCTCTTTCATAAAGAAAGGATGACCAGGGCCAATGAGGTGCGAATGGGTTCGACTAACTTTGAGCCGCCAAAACATAATATTAAGCTCCCAACGGGGTTTTATAACCTCAACGACCAGATTAAGATGGTTTCCGTTTTCTGCCTTGAGGCCTTTGGATAGTAGATGAATACAGAGTGGTAAAGCCACCGTCTTCCAACGCTCTTCTATACTTCTCTCCTCTACCTCTGGCCTAAAGTTACTAGACTCACTGCTCTCACCTTCCCTTTACTGTGTATCAGCTATGTTGGGGCACTGTACAGTAGAGGGAAAATCCAGGGCGACCTGGAATGTCCATACATCCTATCGTTGGCCAACCAGCCAACAAGTCAATACTGACAACCCTCCTCCCGCTTTCAGTTATCTCGTTTCTCCCATCATTCCCCCATCACCAGCCGTCTACAAGATCCATCTCAATTGCAAAAGCAGTATGGCGTGATGTACTTCTTCACGTAAGAAATATTCATTTTCCAGCTCTGACGGCGCTGGTCCTCAGTCGTAACTCTATGTCTATAGTCATCGCCCACCGATCGCATCGCCCACCGATCGCGAGCCGGTCTACTTTAGGATACATTGCGCCCCAAAAATAAAGATGACTATTATCAACGCCTTTAGATCCTCATATCTCCACTTTCTCGCTAAGAGTATCAGACTCCTCTTTGGGCAATTGGGACAAAATCACAAATTGGCGATTAACGTGACTTACTGTCCAGCCTCGTCAATTCCAAATTCTCGGTCTGACTTCTAACGGGAGCAAGGCTGGACGGTTCGGGTGATTCTGAACTCTGAGAGTCGAACCTCAGAGCTTGAGAAGTGACATTACGCAAACCTAGGTCGGGTGGGCCAGCATGCCCCTCTTCTGCCAGCGAGTCCCGAGGAAGTTCAATACTGTGGCCTCCCCGGAGCCGACTCAGAAATCTGTTGCGGTGCGTCTCTTGACTGCTCACGGAATTCCGGTGGTTAACGCTTTGGGTAGTCGACCGCCGGATAACGCCACCGGCCATGTGCGGGCTGTCGTATTGGCCTCTCGAGTTCGATCGGCCGCTCGACCTCCCAACACCGGCTCGATCTGTGGATTCGGATTGTCTTCGTTCGTCTTCGGCTTGGTTGGCCTCCCGGATCACATCTTCATATCTGAACCGTTCTCGATCGTGATACACGTCCGACATTTGATCTCCAGAGCTGACATCCTTCATGCCTAAGGAAAAGTCCACGCGCTTGGCCATTTGCGATACCGATTCACTTCGACCTCGCCCCAGTTGACCGGTACTGGGGTTCCGTCGCAGAATTGAGTGCTGATTCACGATCGGAGACAAAATTGGAGTCTGGTGTATGGGCTCGCCAGTGATGGATCCGGGTGCCAGATGGTTATTCGAGTCAGGCACCGCGGCCGAGTACAGCGGCGGAGCGCCAGGCGGGAGCTGCATGTAGTAGGGGCCATTGGCGGACCAACCAGCCTGGTTACGACGGGGTCCTTCGATCCCGAGCTCCTGCATAGCAATCATCATGGCGCAGATGAATTTATTCCGTCGCTGGAGGCGAAGCAGTTCATTCTGCCAGTTTGATTTGTAAAAGAAGACGACATTTAAGGTGAGCGAATAGGCCTCGGTGACTTCGCGCAGCTCCGTCAGGATGTTGCCCTGATATTCTCGCTTTTCAGACTTGACAAATTCCAGCAATTGCTCGCGCAGGCCCTCAATCTGTTGCAGTGTGGTCCCAAATCGGATGATGATCGGGACGGCCTCGGCCAGCCCCCCCGAACGTCTCATATTGAGGATGAACAGAGTGTTGAGGTATGAGTTGGGCGCCTGGACAACATGGCCTTCCATTTTCTTGAACTCGGTGTAAAGCAGAGAAATCTCCTTGACAAAATAGTCGTCACCCTTGAGCGATGAGCCGGTATTGCCGTAGATCGACACACGATCTCCGACGTCAAAAGGGTGCTTGACGAAGACAAAAACGCAAGACTGCAAGAACTCCTGCGCCGTTGCGGAGAACAGCCAGGATAGAGCCAGGACGGCGGAGCCAGCAGAGGTCAGGACGCCGGCCGCCGACGTCGAGATCAGGGAGATCAAAACCAGGACGGTGACGACGCAGACGATGAACAGGAGGACGTCGTCGAGCTTGCCGACGACCGAGTCCAGATCCTTGAGAGAGGCGGTGATGGATTTTCGCTCCCGTCCAATTTCCACACAGACCGCCTCGAGCTCTTCCATCGATATGTCGCCATTCATGTCTTTGTCGAACATGCTGAAGGCCGCTTCGGCCTCATCTTCGTTGTCGAACGCAGCCTTGAGGTCGTCTGACGACACGGTCTCGTAGCCCTCCCGAACGAAGGTTCGATACAGCCGCCGGGCCAGGACTTGGGAACCGCTGGTCGAATTGAGCAAGGCCAGCACCACTTGAGACGGATGACCGCTTTTGGCGACCTTTTTGCCGGTAAAGTCGCCAGCCACCGTCCCGGCAACATCTCCCACCTTTTGAAAGGCCTTGTTGATGACGTCGGTGGCCTGGTGGGCGTACATGGCCGGAGTGCGAGCACCGGACGCCGTGCCGGAGGGCTTCTTCTCCTCAAATTCCGCATCCTCCATCGCGATCTTGGCTTTGGAAAAGATATACAGCTTCGTCAGGCTGCCAATCTGGAACTTGTTGAGCTCGATTCTGTCGGCATAAGTCCGGAGGTGGAAAGAGATGGCGATGAGCTGAATGACGAGCTTCTCAATGAAATTGAGTGTCGCTCCCACAAAGATCGAAATGATGATCTTGTTGAGAACGATCTGCCACTCTTTGGTCTGCTTGTTGCCGTTTACCTGGTGGTTTTTCATGGTCGGCAAAAAGGAGACGAGAATTCCAAGCCACCAGAAGAATAAGGTGGCCGGGATTTCCAGCTGCTTTCCGAGATCTCGCCATTTCTTTGAATTGTTCGTGAACAGGCTCGCCACCAAGCCGAGAGGGTACGGAATGAGCCTGGCGACCAGTCGGCCGGCCCACAGTGTCAACCATACAATCTCAAGCCATACGCCGAACCAAAGAAGCTCTACCCCACCCACATTCGCGTTTTGTCCGGCGGGCACCAGGGCGCCGATCAGGATGGGAGTGAGCAGGATGACGAAGACTGGAACGACGTAGGTGAAGTACCGGATCACGAAGCCCGAGCCGTGAATGTATTTGAAGATTTTGGCAACCCTGGTCGTCGGGTTTTCGGGCGGCTTGTACATCGCCGTCCGGGTGTGGAGAGGATTCGTCGCCGCCTCAAAGTCATCCTGCGGCTCGGGGTTTCTCGACCGTGACCGGTGTAATTGCACAGACCCTCCTCCGTCAGTAGACTGTCTGGAATCCGACGATACTAGACGTTCCGCTCTTTGCACGGCCAATTCGTCGTCCAGCCGCGAGGCCTCCTCTCGAGTCTGAGACGGCGACGGTCTGGCCTCATCGAAGCGACCCGCAAAGTCACGCCGTGTTTCCACCTTCAACCGATCTCGCAACTCCTGACTGTCGAGTGATTCTTCAGGTCTGTCCTGTCCCACGGCAGTGCTATCATCGTCAGACGTTCGATTGGTCGGAGGGTCGAGTTCGAGATGGGGAAGTTCTTGGATCGGAGTTGCCATCGCGAGCGACCTTCACACGTCGGCTCGAGGGCCGTGAACGAGAAAAATCGTCCGGGAGAGAAATATTCAGGGGGTGACGGGGACGGAATGGTCAAGACTCTGGAAGTCAACCCGTCAGCCAGCCAGTGGCCTCGGGAAAAATAGCGAACGTGATGGACAGCCAGGTCAGAAGCGATCGAACGAGACCAGCCACGGAATGGTAGGAGATTATGGCCGAGAAGAGGGGGTATGTCATAGGCTGTAAGAGAGGGCAACAGCGAAATGCAGATGAAATGAAAGAAATCGAGGAGAGAAAAATCAGTCTGAGAGGCGAGTATTGGGGCTGCGTGCTCGTCCTGCCTATACCTTCTCTCTCGCAGTATTTGGGATCACAATCGCGATCGATCAGAAGCTGCAGCGGCGAATGACGAATGGTGCCCACACCCCGGGCGGACGTTGGTGCCGCCAAAGCGGGCCAGGATAGCCTGGCCGGCGCTCCTCCTGCTCATTCCCGCTCGGTGGGGCACGAAGGTTTTGCTGATCTTGTTTCAACTCTGAGTGTCGACGCCGCACGGCCAATGTATCCTGCGTCAACACAGTAATGCTCAGGCAAAAGCTTTTGTTCTTGAATCGGATCCATACAGTGGTCCATCACCGCCGCCAATTCTGGAACCGAAAGACTCATCCTCCAAGCAGTCTTTTACCGAGACGCGCCGTCTATTTTGGAATTTTGCTTTGTAAGAGGGACCAGGGCAGCCACCATGCGAGGTCATGTTCAGCTCCTGCAAGCCTCTTCAGCAAGACTTCAGCAATCACTATTGCGAGGCCCAGATATTCCCAGAGTCCCTCCACAATCGCAGAGTGAGGTATTGCAGACGAGTAGATCGCAGTCTGATCGAGTTGGCACCGCGCGGCCGTGGAGCAGGATGGGGCTGACAGTGGAGCATTGGGTGTGAAGGTCTCAGGGTTGAGGTGCCAAAGAGCACCAGCTGGCGTCCTCGGCCAAGACCAATCTGTGGGCTACCTTTTTCCAGCTTTGAGATGGTTTTGGCTGCTTATCAGGTGGCGCTGTCCGTCGTGGCAGCCCAGACCATCGACCTCGTTTCACCTCGATCCTGCCGGTGTCCATCGCCCTGCCAAGTCGCGGCTGAAACGGTCTCTGCTCATCCTGATAAGCACTCACAGGTACAGTACGTAGCCCCCTAACTCGAGCAGAGCATGTGCTTTGCCAGCTTCAGGGGCAACAAAAGCCTTGCCGTCCTGGTGCTGGGTCCTGTTGACGGCTAAGCCAAGACCCTGGCAAATGGGACACCCAGCAATTGAACACATGAAGCAACCAACAGCAGCTACCTACACCAACAACAACGTCTACAAGCCATCCAAATAGCCTCCAGCTGGAGTCGAAATTAAGCTTGCTATCGACGACTATAGATCACAAGAAAACGCGTCTATCCGCGCTACAGCACTCTCCTGGGACTTTCCTGTTGCAACACTGGCTCGACGCATCCATGGCGGTGTTGGCCGCAGCGAAGACCAAGTAGGATCTCAGTTGTGACACCCAAGCAAGATATACTGGTTGAATGGATCCTTGAACAAGAGAGGCTAAGACATGCACCTACACACCGCCGTCTACGAGGGTTTGCCAGCAAAATCAGAGAGTTCTCGGGTGGAATGAGCCACGCTGGCTACATCCGGGTCAGCCGATTTCTGCAGCGATATCCTGAGGTTCATGCAAAGATAGGTGAGAAATTGCGGCAGCTCGTATTGACGGCGCCCATGCAGATATCCTAGCGCCATGGTTGGCTCGATTTAAACACCAAGATTGGCTATGGACTTGCTCTGAGGATGGATGGACATCACACGAGATCGCTACCACCTGGCTACGATCTGTCTTCATTCCTGAGACAATTCCAGAACAAGCAAAGAGCCCGTGTATCGAGTTCTCTTCGTCAGCCATGGGAGTCATACCCCAGACTTTCATGTGAGGTCAACATCAAGCTGACGTCCCTCCCTCATTCAAGCCATGTTCTTCCGCCTCTTGATATCTCGATCTTCTCTCATCAAGGTGCACTATTGCAGAGAGATCCTTGCTCTCACTCCACCCGAGAACGTCGGTCTAATCAAGAAGCAGAAGTTCATTGACCTCTATGACTCGGCCAAAAGGTATGTACTGATACTTCGGAAAATACAAGCTGGCTGGCGTGGCGCTGGGTTAGTGCCATTCAATCCTCAGAAAGTCTTCGCGTCTAGACAGGTCCAGCGGTTTCAGCTCTTGCCAAATAGGTGCTGCCCTGAGTCTTCGCCAAGATCTGCAAAGGAGGAGGAGCAATTACTTGAACAGGCGCAGTTACAAACGCAGGAGCCAGTCAATGACAATTACAAGCAAAAAAGATTGAAAAGGTAACCCTAGACCCTAATGACAAGTTTCCAGATATCAAGGCAATCAAGGCAGCACAGGAGGAAGAGCGTCAAAAGTGTGAAAATGAGGCTGGAGATCAGCTTGCAAAGCGCTGTAGGACAGATGAGGAGCCTGCGATCGCTAGCAGGGAATTTCATACTCGAATTTCAGCCTGGGACTAGACAGCAGTCCAAAGACAAGATGGTGGTTTGCTGAAATATCTCTTTTTGGGGGGTCTTGACTTGACACTGGGATGGGATTACTTTTTTGAACTTTCGTAAAGTGGATTTCATTGTGGCCGTATCATCGAGAATATGAGTCAAAGCATCTTAGGCCTCAGACAAGGATATTGTAAGGCAATCGAGAGTATTCGAAGTAGTTAACAGCCATAGACGGTTCTGGCTGATGAAAGGCGGCCGCAGAGACATCAGCATGATCTCCCGGAAGATAACTGTGCTCCAAATTGAGCCGTTTGGCTCAGCAGAGTCAAGATCCCACGTTTGCAAAGGCGGAATATCTTGAGTGGTGAATGTGCCAGGCGCCAGTTTTGACCAATTTAGTCTTGGCGCTTGTTTACCTAATTTTGACGCGCGCCAATCGATAGCACGTCAATATCCACACCACTCTCTCAATTTGCCATCGACCCTCTTGCTGTTGTGCATAGCCAGACTGTCCTGTACATCGGCCGAGTTGAGTAGTCTCGCGTGTTTGGAACTGGACCGGATCAAGCCCTGACTGACGGTTTCTGTAACCTTTTGAAAATGCGTGGGGAAGTACGTTCAATTTCCCCTATTTGTGTGGTGCACCCACCCTCCTCCACAGCACACATTCACTGTCATGAATGGGCACGTGGTGTAGCAGGAAGAGCGGGGTTGTTGTTGATGGTGTCGTTGATGAGAGGAAGAGCACTTTGAGCAGGTTGCTGACGCGGTCGACTTTTAGGTCTGCCATCTGCATATCGGCCAGGCCGGCACCCAGCTCGGCAACGCGGCCTGGGAATTGTACGCGCTCATCAAGTCTCACACCAGGGCTGAGCGGCAAGGCTAACCACTTCACGATCAGGTACCTCCTGGAGCATGGCCTGAAGGCTGACGGCCGCCCTGACCCGGATGCGAATGTTGGCGACCCTGGCTCCTTCGAGACCTTCTTTACCGAAACGAACAACAACAAGCACGTTCCTCGATCCATCTTCGTCGACCTTGACCCATCGCCGATCGATGAGATCCGAACCGGCCCATACCGACAGCTCTTCCACCCCGAACTGCTCATCAGTGGCAAGGAAGATGCGGCCAACAATTATGCTCGTGGCCACTATACCGTTGGGAAAGAGCTCGTTGACGACGTCTTGGACAAAATCCGTCGAGTGGCCGGTCAGTAACGCGCGATTCGTCATGACAGGATGCTGACGTCAAGGGGTTTTCATTCTAGACAACTGCACGTCTCTGCAAGGCTTCCTCATCTTCCATTCCTTTGGCGGAGGAACCGGCTCTGGCTTTGGCGCCCTCCTGCTCGAGCGGCTTTCGGTCGACTACGGTAAGAAATGCAAGCTGGAGTTTGCTGTCTATCCGGCGCCCCAGGTCTCTTCGTCCGTTGTCGAGCCGTACAATGCCGTGCTGTCGACGCACAGTACGATCGAGCATGCTGATTGCACATTCCTCGTCGACAACGAAGCCGTCTATGACATCTGCCGTCGCAACCTCGACATTCCCCGACCCGACTACGAACATCTGAATGGGCTCATTGCCCAAGTCGTGTCATCCGTCACGTCGAGCTTACGATTCGATGGCGCGTTGAATGTCGATCTCAACGAATTCCAGACGAACTTGGTTCCATATCCTCGGATCCACTACCCTCTGATCAGCTATGCCCCCGTCATTTCGACTAAGCGATCTTCTCACGAAAGCTTCAAGGTGCAGGATCTGACTCTGCAATGCTTTGAACCCAACAATCAAATGGTCGTCTGCGATCCTCGAAACGGAAAGTACATGGCCGTCGCCCTGCTGTATCGCGGGGACGTGGTTCCGCGCGACGCCAATGCCGCGATTGCCTCGTTGAAGGCCAAGTCCAGCTTCCATCTGGTCGACTGGTGCCCGACGGGTTTCAAAGTGGGCATCAATTACCAACCTCGTGAGTCTCCCATCCTTTGTCCGATAATCGACATGAATGACTGACACGGCCCCTCCAGCCATGCCCGTTCCTGGCGGTGAGTTGGCCAAGGTGGATCGCTCTGTCAGCATGCTCTCCAACACCACCGCCATTGCCGAGGCGTGGGGCCGACTCGACCACAAGTTCGATCTGATGTACTCCAAGCGTGCGTTTGTGCATTGGTACGTCGGTGAAGGGATGGAAGAAGGCGAATTCTCCGAAGCCCGAGAAGACCTGGCCGCTCTCGAGAAGGACTATGAAGAGGTTGCGAGCGACAGTCTGGACGCCGAGGACGAGGCCGGAGCCGAGTACTAGGCCCCTCGCGAGGCTGAAATAGTCAACGTGCACATTGCCAGCCGTTGTCTTACCGATATCAGACAGGAGCAAATGGACCCGACAAGGTGTCAGATGTCTCCGAACCCTGTCTTGGTATGTCATTGCTTGACAATGTGCCGCCGCTCATGTTATCAGCTGAGCGGGGACTATGGATGTGCAGAACTTGATGCTCGAAGAGTAGAGAGGAGAAGAGTGGGCCATGAGTGCACGAATATTCAGAATGATTGAGGTTATAAGCCAGGTGCAGTCAGTAGTTTGCAGATTAGTCAGTTATTTGGATCGTCTACTTCACTGTTGCTTCACTTTTCTGGTTTTTTAAAGCATTAATATGAAGCCCAATTGGAGTTTGTCCATCATGATCCATCCATTTTTCCCGCAGACCCCGGCCGAGCGAAAAGAACTGAGTCTTCATATGGACGACAGCGAATGGATGACCATCTCGAGGATCGAAAATCTCTGGAGGTGGTCACTTACCCTGGCTCAGTCGCGCCACTCGCAGAAGGCGGCCGGCCGTCTCTTTTGTGGTGACCAGAGGTTCGACAGGGTCTCCAGAAGCAGATGTAGATTCATATCATACGCACGTCTCATCGTGAATCTAGCCCTAGCCGTATGACCCATATTACCCCATCTAGAAACCAATGGATTGCTCATGACAATAACCTTCCATGTCAGCAATTCAGGATCCGATCAAAGTCAACTTGTCCTTACCTGGCGAGAAACAGGGTACGCACACAGATTGAGGAGAGAGACCAGAGCCGACAACACCTCCACTTGCGTCCATGAGAGCGCCATGCTCACGGTCGTGGTCCATCCTTCGAACTCGGGGCCCAGCGCCTTCTCGTACCCAACCCGCGCCCGTTGGTACATGCGCTCCGCCTCCGCCAGCTTACCTTGAGTTTTATACAAATTCCCCAGGTTGTTGACCGTGTTGAGCGTCGAGCTGTGCTCGGGGCACAGCGCCTTCTCGTACCCAGCCAGCGCCCGTTGGTACACGCGCTCCGCCTCCGCCAGCTTACCTTGATCTTTATACCGGACCCCCAGGTGGTTGACCGTGTTGAGAGTTGGGATCGTCTCAGACACCAGCGCCTTCTCGTACCCAACCAATGCCCGTTGGTACATGCGCTCCGCCTCCGCCAGCTTGCCTTGATCCGCATATAAATTCCCTAGGTTGTTGACTGTGTTGACCGTCGTCCTCATTCTCTTCCCAAACCGTTACAACACCTACCGTTTCTCCCTACCACTTCGCCGACGGCGGAGTGTGTCTCTGTATACTTCAAATTGACACCCCACGTTCAATGGCGAATCGGCGCGATGACAGCGGTGTCAGTGACTGGGCCTCCTTGCCCGAGAATCCAGAAATCCTCGTCACGCAGCCACTGAAGACCATTGTCTCGCAGAAGGGTTTGACTCTCGGTGAGGCATGCTTGCCTTACCAACCGTAATGCCTGCTCAGCAATCCGAAGCTGGGATGGAGGCTCCGGTTCTCCATCCAGACCGTCTGCACTACCACTGACAGGCTTGACCAAGTCGGTAAAGAGCATTAATGCCTCATCCTCGTCCCCGTGGTGACGCATGACATTGGCAAGGGTGATGCGGATCCAGAGCAACTCACGGTTATTCTTGTCGCGATTGGGACCACTCGCCTCATCGAGGAGTCGGAGGAGGGCGAGCTTGGGAGTGTTGTACTCGCCATTGTCAAAGCCGACCAGGGCACGGAGGTGCGCCATCTGGCAGGAGCGCTCAAAATCCCGCTCCAGGACGGTCGAATCCGAGACTTGGTCCAGCAGCTCCAGGCATGACTTCCCCTCTCCTTTATCTCTGTACAACAAGGCCAGTTGAATCGCCGCGTCGAGACACACATTGATGTTGATGCTGAATATTTGTTTCCGCCCGGCCCATCCCTCAAACAGGTTCAGCTTGGCCTCCTGGTATTTACCTTGCTTCCGTTGAACGGCGCCCATCGCCGTCTGTGCCATGAGAATAAAGCTGTTAATCGGTCCAACGACCGGACCCAGCTCCTTGCAGATGATTGCGTAGAGCTCTATGGCCTCGTCGAACTGGTGCAACTGTTCGAGTCTGTGCCCTTCGTAGAGCTGGACGACCAGATAGGCACGGCTGGACCGACCGCATAGCCTCTTGAGTCCATTTGCAGATTCTCGGTAAATATGGTCTGCGTCTTCGAATTTCGACTGACAAAAGTGTGTCAACCCGAGCAACCACAACGCATTGTAAAGATCCGGGTCGTCCTCTCCAACAATTCTCCGTAGTGACTCGGTCAAGATGAGCAGCTCACGCATGCCCTCGGCAAAACGCTTCTGCCAGAAATATTCCTGGAGTAATGACGCCCTGAATTTGAGCACGATTGGATCCTCACTGCCCAGCAGCTCTGCCGTCCCAGTTACGACCATCTGCTTGACGTCGTAGGCCTTTTGCCAGTCGTCGGTCGACTGACCTCCAGCGTTGAAATAGTCCCCAATGCGCACCCGAGGAAGGTACTGCAACAACTGGTCTGTGAATTTGTCCCGAAGTAGCTGTGACAAGTGGAGGTGTGGTCCCTCAAAGAAATCGTCGAGAGGAATCTCAGCTTGGACCGGTCCTGGGAGGAACTTGCGCCATTGTGTCAGGCGATTATACACCGCGATATGACGGCCAAAACCCGCTTCTCTGCACAATTCGAAAAGTGTCTCCGACCAGGTCACAAATTCCGTACCCTGCAAGAATCGAGCTAGGAGAGCCACAAAGTCGTCAGGGAGATCTCTGAGTACGGCAACATGTTCTTGAAAGTACAGTACAGCATAGGTATAGATTTCTGATTCGTCCGGAAGCGTGGTATCGTCAGCATCGTACCCGGTCCCTCTCAAAATGTGCTTTCGCAAAAGAGAAACTGCGAATGCCGGGTCGCGGTAGGTGCTTTGACTGAGCACGCCCAAGCACTTCCTGGCCAGCAATTGGTCCGACTCATCCGAGGTCAACTGGTGGCTCAGGAGGAATTCCTTGGCCGAACCATGAAAGAAATGGACCCGGCCAGAATTGGAGACCTGGACCAATGGTGCACACAAGCGCATGATCTCCTTTGCAGGTTCGAAGTCCAGTTCATGTTCATCGATCAAGCACTCGGCATCCTTGAGAGCCAGGAACTGAGAGATCGAAGCGGAGGTCAGCGGCTCTTTGGCTGCCACCAGCAGACGCAAGATGTCGTCCCGGCGTAATCGCTCGTCCGTGGTCAACACCGCCCCATTGTCATGGAATAAGCGCTGGTATTCTGCCACGAACTTGGGCGAGAAAGACATCATCTTCTCCTTCTGTTTTTTGATATTCGGTGCTGTTTTCAGATCTTCGATCAACAACTTGGCATGCAAAAAAACTCCTTGGCTGCGCTCAATGACGGTGTCGATAATCTTCTCACGCTGGCTGTAGAGTCTCTCTTCACGATGGATCTCTCTCTCAATAAAATGTCTGATGTCTGGCTCCATTAGGCTCTGACTGAGGCAGATGTGAGCAGCCTTGACGTCGTATCTCGGAAAGGGAATGAATGTGCGAGAAGTGACGATTACCCGTGCATTGGGCCGACTACCGACGTTCAGAAGGAACTTTGCAAGGTGATCGCTATCCGAAGAACACTCGTCCAGAGCATCGACTATCAGTGAGAATGGCTCGATGAAGTTCAAGATATGGTCCAAAATATCCAAGAGAGTCTTGAAGCGACACTCACGCACCGCTGGATATGTGCTGAAGATGGACGGGAAGCGGCCCAATATCGCCCGAAGCCCATCACTCTCGAGAATATCCTGATGTTGACAAAGCTGCCACAGCACAGCAATGGCCAATGACTTTGCTGTCGTGAATGCTTCTCCCAAGGACGCGCTAAAGAAGTACGAAAGAGTGATGGGGCTTTGCTGGTCCCGGAATCGATTGCAAATGGACTTGGCCGTGACCGTCTTACCGACACCTGAGATGCCAATGTCAGCAAGTGATGTAACAGGCAAGCAAGCGAGAATGACCTAGTACACCACTCAGGAAGAGGGTCTCTGCAAATCCATGTGCTTCCCAATCTTTCCATACCTGGTGAGAGTAAATCCATTCGCAAGTGCCAGATTCGTGGACGGGAATGGGGTCCTCTTCAACAGTTCCCGGTCTCAACCAGGCTGAAAACTGTTGGGGAATATCGTCTAGCGATGAATCAGTTGCAGCCGTCAGAGAGGGGGGATGGCCGTCGGTGAAAACCCGGCGGCTGCTTGCAGCAAGACAGTCTCCGGTGCCACGGCCCTTATGTCGCCCGATCTGAAAGGCATCCGGGTGCAGCTTCCGGCAGATGGAAGTCCGCTAATGCATTGCCATAAAAATAGATCGCAACAACTTACCCCGAAGCAATGAGCGGTGAGGGTGGCTGGGAATGAGACTGCCGGGCTCGGAGAGCATCTTGAGATGTGCTGGATGTAACATGAATCAGTGACAATCGATCATCGAGAGAGAGCAAAGGCTTGACAGTACCTGTTCGTGCCAACACTTGACTCTGGATAAGGGTGTTGCGCTCGATCTTGCTCAGTCTGCTGGAGCATTCTGGATACTCGTCAGCTTAACAACAGCCCCAGTATACAGAATTCTTACCTCTACGAAACCCATTCTGGATTTCAAACTCGTCTTTCTGTGCTGTCGACAAGGTTTAGCCTTGCTATGAAGAGCTGGGTGACGGAACGGATGCCATGTCTGACCTTGGAAGCCCGCCGTCCTCAGCTCCCGGTCTAATTGTGTCACACAATCTTCCACCGCCTTGAGCGAGGCGTCGAATGTATTTGATGATACCGCTGCTTTCAGCAAACGCACATATTTCCGTTGACCAAAGTAAGCTCGTGACCGAGCGACGATGACAATCACACTCTCGAAGAGAGCTCGAATCGAATGACGAACGCGCGCATGCGTCGCGAATAGGGTCGCCTCACACTGATATCGAGGGAATTGGGAAAATATCTGGGTTAGAACAGCTTCAATCTTTTCCGAAAGCTCGTGGCAATCAACGGCCACCTGCGCAGCATCAGAGGGTCATCATAGCTGCCCCGCCAAAGTGAGGCTGAGCTGAGGCTCAGAGGCCGACCAGTCAGTGATCAGCACTTACCTGGACGAGCAATCGACAGGTTCCCCACACGATGGTTGCAATAACGGGTTGCTGCTGAACAAAGACGTCAAATGTTTGTGCATGTCGATGGACTGTCTGTGCAAGCTTGGTCAGTTTATTAAACCTCTTGCTGCGCCCGCCCAGCAAGAGTGCATCCAAGTTGCAATTCTTAGCCAAGCCTTCGATCTGCCTGACAGAAATCCATGAGTCGAGCGCCGACAGGTCAATAGTTTTCTTGCCCAGATCATTCTGTTGCGCGTCCTGTTCAGATTGGTTAACCATTTAATTCACACGTACCAACTAATTGGTGAGGGTATTTTGATAACTAATTCCAAGTTAGGTACCGCTCACCTCCAACGCCAACTTCCACAATTCCTCCACGACCTCGGTCATTGAGGAAGACAGAAGAAATGATGTATGACATGGCTCAGCTGATTCTGAAACATTCAGATCGCCCGTTGACGTTATATCCTGTCCATATTCCCAACAACTAACCAACTATACAAAGTACCGTAACAGTCCTTGACCGCCAGCTTGGGCCGCAATGCATGGGTTGCCTTGTAGCCTTATTCGGGCCACCCAATGGTCAAAGAGATTCTCCCCACTTCTCTCGATGGATGACACCCTAAAGTCTGAAAGAAGAGTGGCACGGGGTCCGTCGCGATGTGGACGTAGCCTTCTCTCTGTGCTGATACCCAAGGCGTGCTCGAGGTCGCCCTTCAGTAACAGCTCAGCATACACGGTTGGTCACTATCACGCGACTTCCAGGCGTATTCACCTGCGCTACCTGATGAAATGTCAGCCTTATATGAGGCTCTCACAGCTGGAAGGCACGCCGATACTTCCTTTCTTGTCCTTCGCCATGGTCGAAGAGTGGACTCCTTCAAAGCGGACAGATGGCAATAAGTGATTTGGTTGCGGGTGAATTTATCAGGCCTCCAGCAAAGTTTTACATACACTGTTTCCAAAGCTCATCCAGACATTGGGCTCTGTCATCATGTGCGTCAGTGGCTGCAAGATGTTGTACAATCCCAATGTACCACTCGAAGAGATCACCTGTCCTTGTGGAAAAGGCTACTGGGACATATTTGTTGAGCGGTTTGTCACTGGAGAAGAGATTCGACGAGGCAAAGCACCGTCGCGAGAAAGATACGAGGCTCAGGTCAAGGAAGAGATGAGCACCGACGAATACGTGGCAATTATAAGACGTCAATGGATCAAGCACTTTTTGGATTGTGAAACTAAGGAGGAAATGGATCGTGCAGCCACTCTCCAGGGCACCAATGACGGGTCGACGTTGCGTCGAGCCGAGAGAGAGCTGGAAGAAATATCGCGCGGTGACTATCGAAGTCGAGGCAGGTCACAAATGCCAACGGGATATGAACCTCGAACGAGAATCGGCCTTGATACTCCTCAGACCAGTCGTTCATCTCCACACTTCTGTCAAGGAGAGCATGTCCACTCAAATGTCATGACGATCCCTGGCATCAGCTCTCCTCCTTCCTACAGGGGCGATGTCGGCCGTCCTCCACCTCCGCGCTTCTCTCAAGGAGAGCATATCCACTCAAATATCATGACGACCCCTGGCATCAGCTCTCCTCCTTCCTACAGGGGCGATGTCGGCCGTCCTCCACCTCCGCACTTCTCTCAAGGAGAGCATGTCCACTCAAATGTCATGACGACCCCTGGCATCAGCTCTCCTCCTTCCTACAGGGGCGATGTCGGCCGTCCTCCACCTCCGCGCTTCTCTCAAGGAGAGCATATCCACTCAAATGTCATGACGACCCCTGGCATCAGCTCTCCTCCTTCCTACAGGGGCGATGTCGGCCGTCCTCCAAGTTCCGCTTTGTTTAGCAGATCCTCCGCCGCCGAAATTTCTCACACATCATTGCAGAGAGACGCACAATTTGATGACAAACCAGGTCGCAACCGACCAGACACCATGAATATGTTTCTTCCAGGCGAGGGTATTTCCTGGGACATCCTCAAGCATCATCAAGAAAAGAAGACATTTGGCCAGTGGATTTCCATACGACGAGATGTCCATGTAAGGAACTGGTCCTGGGATTCATTTGTCGCTCATGAGTCCACTGACAACACTCTAGAATGGCAGACAGGGATATCTCATCGAAGCAGCAGAGCCATTCCGTTTGACCTCTGTAAGCAGGCTTTCCGCGCACAACGCAAATAAAGTTTTGTCTACTGACGCACATGGCTAGGACCACATATCGAAGCTTATGGAAGAGTCCCAGCGATACGAAGTTGGCGTCAAGACTAGAGTCCAGTCTGATAGAGACGAGCATGCAGACGATCACCAGACCGCCACCAGACGTCGACAACAGAGCGTTCGAGCCGCAAAATATGACCCAGAAGATCTATCCAGGGACATGAGTAACGTCAAAGTCGATGACGACCCTGATTCCGCCCATATACGACGCAGACGCGAGCCCACAGAGGCGGAGACGCGTCGTCGGAATGTGACGAATCAGACCCAACGTCACGATGCTCGCAGAAGATCCAATAGAGGGGACGGCGACGGCGACGGCTATGACAACAACGACGACCGATCTCGAATCTCTGATCGGTATCATGCTCGCCGATGACATTGATAAACACGATCAGAGAGACGGCTTTATGTACGAGCATAACGGGCTGACAATCCTATTCAAACAAGGATTCCTGCAGCCTGTAGCCGTGTAGTCATAACTACTTCTTGGTTACATAACAGCAGATGCCAAAGCTCATCGCAAAAGAAGGCAAAGCAGACCTCGTTATACTCTAAGTTATTTGGTGCGCAGGACTTGTGCTAACAGCATCAGCCGGGCTGGATTTCTACTGCGAGCGATGATTTTTATTCCTCTTCCCTCTTCCCATGGATGTATTATAGAAATACGACGCTGGTACCATGTCGGGCGAGCACCTATTGAACCACACCATGTTTAGAAACGGAGCAAGAATTCACCTATGCTCGGTGACTTTTCCACTTCCTGGATTGTAGACACCGAGCCTGGCTGGGTATGCTTCGATGTGGGTGGCAGTGGACCTGACAGTCGCTTACTATGACTACCTACCTTCTTCACTTCGACCTTCTTGATGCTGCAATTGTTTGATTGTCTAGACTCGGAATTCACAAGATAGGTTAAGCTTTGGGGGAAGGGTGTCTAGATTGGCTAACCGCTGGATGTCATTAGCAGCTGTTTTTGACCCACGGTAATATGGTCCATTGTCTTGATGTGCAGAGATGTTGCTCGACAATGCTCAATCTAGTGTCCTAAACTTGTGATATGTTAACAGCTTGAGTACTAGGGCCAGAAGCACGGTGTCGGCGGATGTTTGGACCGAGCCGAATTGGGGAACACTTCCACCATCCCACCTCTCCTGCGCCGCCGGTTTCAACTCTCGGCGTCGATGTATTGAGGAAATCTTTAGGCCTCTGAAGGTGCTCGCTTCTGCCTTATTCTGCCTGATACGACACATATACCACAAGCCGAACTCGGACGAGACGGTTGGCTCTTGTTGTTGTGATGCGACCTTCATCCCGCTCTGACATCACCGTCAGAACCGCTGGCGAACACCGACCTCATTTGGACCAAGCTTGATCTCGCCAGCTGGGAATTGATCTTTCTTCCTTGTCGTCAATAGTTTCCTCACCTTTTGGACGAGCCAAATGCCGACGGACGAAACTGGACCGCATGCCAACATGTCCTCCGCATCCCGCGCCATGCTGGCCAAGGTCCGCAAACTCGTCCCGCCCATGCTCGAGAAATTCCACAAGGGACAGCAGGGGCGAGTAGCTGTGATTGGGGGGAGCATCGACTACACAGGAGCACCATACTTCTCTGCCATGGCCTCAGCCCGTCTGGGCTGCGACATGTCTTATGTGTTCTGCGAACCGTCTGCCGCTCCGACGATCAAGTCGTATTCGCCCAATCTGATGGTGTCTCCCATCCTCCGGTCCACCGCTTCGATACTGGCACAGAACAGCTCAGATCCCCCGTCTGGAGAAGAGCTGGCCAAACCAATCCTCGACATGTTCCCCCGTGTACACGTGCTCGTGATTGGGCCGGGTTTGGGCAGAGATCTTGTCACACAGAAGCAAGTCAAGGCAGTCATCCAAGCGGCGCGGAGGCACGACCCGCCAATTCCCATGGTGCTGGATGCTGATGCGCTCTGGCTGATCCAGACGGATCCAGACGTGATCAAGGGTCACAAGGAGTGCATCTTGACTCCGAACGTGGTCGAGTTTGGGAGGCTGGCCAGGGCCGTGGGTCTGGATCCGATCCAAGGTGATCCCGCGAAGATGTGCCAGGAGCTGTCCAAGACCTTGGACGGTGTCTGCATCCTTCAAAAGGGCGTCGTGGACTACATCTCTCAGGGAATCGACACCACGATTTCCGACGTGAAGGGCGGCCTGAAGAGGTCCGGCGGCCAGGGCGACACGTTGACCGGATCGCTAGGGACCTTTCTCGCTTGGCGCGAGCTCTACCACCAAGGACTCTGGGATATCCCCGAGCCAAAGATGAGCCGAGAGGAGACCTTGCTGGTGGCAGCCTTTGCCGGAAGCGCCATCACGAGAGAGTGCTCGAGGCGGGCGTTTGAGAAAAGGCAAAGAAGTTTACAAGCAAGCGACCTGACCGATGAGGTCCACAATTCGTTCCTCGCCTTGATCGGGGAGCCTGAAGCTCCTGGAGTTCAAGGCAGCCATAGTTACCTCTAAAGGGGGAGCTGTCCTCGACTCCTCACCGGGTGTGATGTCTCTTCCGACATGCAGGCGCGGCAATGGTGATCTATAGATCTTCATGTGAGAAATAGGTTGGAGGCTTTGGACAATCCTTTCTCTCTGGAATGGCTGTGCTCAACTGGCATGCGCAACATTTTGTGGGATCGATCCATCGTGGAATAGATCCATGGTGGAACAAAATTGTGGAATTTAGCCATATGTACAAAGCCATATATTTATGTGCGGATCTTGCTTGCCGCCGCACCGCCCATGTATCCTATGCACCGTGTCGTGATAATGGGAAAGGGCTAGCCTTGCTTCTGCCTTTGGAGCCTCAGCTCCTCTTTTGCCTGGTTCCTTTCTTCATAGAACTTTGTCAGCGCGCTGAGATCTGCCGTTCCATGTCCCGCGGAAACATTCCATGGCGATCCTTGGTTCAATGACCTGCGATGACGATTAGAAGAGGCTGATTGACTCCCTCAAGCGGAAGGAAAGCGCACTCTGGATATCTAAGATCGGGCCCGACGGTATCTCTTGGCCCAGCAGTGAGGAGATGGCGGTCCTTGGCCGCTTGTTCTAGCACCGCTGTGTGTAACGCATTCCGCCTTCCTTCTGCCTCTTTGTCGGCCTTGTATCGATCGACCAGACGAGTAACGAAGTTCGGTTTGTCCGAGGTGGCCACATAGTACAACACTATCGAAACTGGTATCGTCGTCACTGCGATATAGAATCCTGTCTGACTGCGGGTCAACGGTGCTCTTCATCCACGCTCGTCGCGGAGTGTATGCTCACGCCGAAAGACTCGTCTCCCGAACTGCCACTTTCCACGTGCAAAGCACTCTCTCCGTGTCCTGCGTGATGTGAATCAAATCGGCGAGATGGGCGATGTGACGACCGCCGGAGCGGACGAGCTGCAGCTCGCGCCCCTCGTGAGAAAAAAGACATGGCGAGCTGGTTGGCTGGCTGGAGACTGTTTTGACGGATCCTGCGGTATGGAGGAGGTCGAGCTCGAGAGTGCCAAGACATGCTAATGCCTCTTGGATCTTTCGCTCCGACCATTAATCCAGGCCCGCTCGACCTTTTGCCTCAGAAGCTTTCCAGCTCCAATGGAGGCTGGCCACGATGTCGGACGAGGCGATTTCTGCCAATCTCATCCGGTGTGCCGGTGATATCAACAATGGTTCATGCATGGATGGAATGCCTGTGGACAGTGTCATCAGATTCTACTCGCCTCGTTGGGCAGCAAGACTGGTGGTACCTTGCAGTGCTGGCTCTAGATTTGCAAGAGTTCATGCAACAGCATGGTAACACGCAGTGCATGACCACGTTGACAACATGTCCTAGTTATTATGATGCTCTTCCTCTGCACTTGATCTTCTCTTTCTCTCCCTCGTCCTCCAGCTTGTCATGCCACCTCTCCGTTCCAGGCCCGTTGTTCATTCGCCCCAGACCCATCAGACGGATTACCAGACAGACAGACCTTGTCTGACACATTGATCCACTCTCTCATACTTGGTCATGTCTGTGGCATAGTGGTGCAAGCTGTGCCGTCCGTTGCCATGTCTGCCTCAGTTCAGACTGCCGCAAAGCCTCGAGGAAGGCGTGATAGTGAAGCTTCAGAAAAGCGCAGTGGCAGTCGAGCCTCGAGTTCGGCATCCCTGAAACTGTCAAAACCGTTGTCGAGAACACTGGAGGAGATGGCGATCCCATGGAACAGCCGGCCTAACTCACCAGCGGTCCGCAACAGGACCATTGACTCCAAGTCATCTGATCTGAATCTGATCTCATCCAAGTCTTCTGCGGCGTCAATCAAGACTGACAGGATGTCCCCGACAAGAGAGGAGGATGAGAACCCTTCGACGGCCGATACTCTGTCCAAGTCCAAGCTCGAAACCATATCGGCTTCGGGTGAGGAGGAATACCAAAGCGACAGCTCAGTGCCCAAGGAGACGGCCGTTGAAATTTGTTCATCCGAGCCTGGCCAGCCTCTGGTGGATCCTCCGACGACGCATAGTCCGGTCGAATCATCGTCATCCCTTCCCCCCTCGACGCAGCCGGAGGTGATGGGAGAGGGTGAAGAAGCATCCGCGACGATACATTCAGATCCCGCACCGTCCACCGCACTTTCACCGGTGCCCCTTCAAGAGTCAGTGGAAGATGGCCAGGCTCATGTTTCCACGCTCAAGTCTTCGAGTCCCGTGCTGAACAATGACGGTCGGCCACGGCATGAAGGGCCATCTCCTGCTCCAGCTCCACGCACGCCGACAAAATCCCGCCCACCATCACCCATCATCCACCAGTATGGACCGTCCCACCAAGACCAATTCCAATACGCGTACGGTTACCCGGCGCCCATCATGTCCGGACCTCCGCTTCAGACCGGCCTCTATCCCACTCCTTTCACTTCACCCATTGCTCCGAGTGTGCAGTCCCATGCCAATGTGAGGACGTCGACGCCCAGCAGTGACGACGATCCTTACAAACTGTTAGAAAAAGTGACCAGTGCACTGCCAGACATAAATCGATTGCTTCACTACTATCAGGAGAGCCAACGGCTCCTCAGTGCCAAAGATGTGTTTCTGAAGCAGGAGGAGGCACGACATGCCGACGAGGTCACGAATCTACAAATCGAATTACACGCCACCAAGGAAGAGTATGAAAAATTCATTGGTGAACTCGCCTCGGATAATGTGAAGCTCAAAAGCGAGGTCGACGAACAGATCGCTTCTCTCGCCGTCATCACCAGAGAACGAGACGAGGCGAGGGAAGCGCTGGACGAGTGGCAGAGCAAATACAAAGAGCTGTCCGACAGCGCCGATGCGATGCGTCTCCTCAAGGACCAACTACTCTCCGAGAAGACAGAACTCGAAAAGGAATTGGACGACGTCAAGAAACAAGGTGTCGACGAGAGAGAGGCCCATGCGCGGACCCTGGCCGAACTCGAGGTGGTCCACAAGAATGCGCTGGAGGAGCACGCCACACTGGCCACTGAGCTCAAGACCAACTTGTCCAAGTTGCAGCTTGATCTGGCCAATCTGCTCACCAAACATGCGCAGCAAAAGAAGGATCTTGACACCGCTCGTTCCGAGGCCAGCGAGCACGAGCGGCTGCTGGGCGCAAAATCAAAAGAATTGGATGATGTGCGCGAGTCTCACCAACAAGAGATGGCTGACACCGCCACACAGCACAAGCTCGCTCTGGAAGCACGATTGAAAGAATTAGCGGATGCCGAGGTCAAACATCAAGAGGCCATGAGTGCTCTGACAAGCGCGCATGAGCAGGAGCAGAACGAAGCCTCCCGAGCCGCCGCCGCACGCACGGCCGCGTTGGTGGAAGAGCATCGGCAAAGGGAGCAGAGCCAGCAGAACGAGATTGATTCTCTCAAGGCCGAGGTGGAAGCGGGACAACACGAGATGTCGAGAGAGAAGGAGCAACATGAAGCTCTGAAAGTGGAACACGACCGAACCATCGGGACACATGCCGAATTGGCCCAGACATTGACCAGCTTGAAGAGCATGCACGCCGAATGGCAGAAAGAGAGTGAAAAGATGGACCGGATCCTGCAAAGCCTCGGACACTCTAAAGGAGGCCAGATCAAGGGCGATCAGTACTTGTAAGAGTCTTCCGGCCCCGGGCTCACCGATAAATGTTCACATGCTCTGGCAGGCCTCTACAGGATACGCGACACTGACCGTTTTGGCTCTACAGTCTGAATGCTTTTGACCGGCTGGCGCAGTCGATCGAGAAGATGTCAATCGACTTCTTCCAAAACCCACCCAGCATGCATTCGGCCTCTCGTTCAGGCTCCCTCGCGCCAGATATGCCGGACATGCCGGACATCACTGGCTCGACCGAGTGCGCGCGAGAACTTCGATCCTTGCTGGCTCAGCACCGGATGTTTGAAGTGCTCCACCGCCGCATTTTTCGGCCTTTCTTATTCACGACCGGCGACGACGGGTCGGACGACTGTGGCCTGGAAGAACTCCTGACGACGATCTCGCGGATGATCCGCGGCAAAAGCGTGCGGCGGGAAGCCCTGTGGAGAGCCATCACGCTCCGCGCCATGTTCTCCAGTCCACGGGCGAAGAAGTCGGTCAATGCGGCCGCCACGGCGACGCTGAACGAGATCGTGGAGGCATTGACGCAGCTGGCGCCCCCCGAGCGGCCTGACGAGTTGCTTCAAGCTCTGCGAGCCGTGGTCAAAGACGCCGTTGCTCTCTGGCGACAGGCACGTGTGGATCCCGACACGATCCGATCCAGCATGCCCGACACCTCGCACAGCCACGCGCTGGGTGATGTAATATTCTGGGTCCGCCCACATGTGGTGTGTGAAAGGACCGGCATTCTGACGGCGGCCGGCCAAGATGGAGAAGGTGAAATGGGCACGCTCATCTACCTGCAAGGGACGGCATTACGCCGAGATTCGCCCCTTATCCTGCAGCGGCGCCAGGAAGTCCTGCAGGAGCACGGGGGTCGAGACGGGGGCTAGGTAACGGTGCGAGGTTGATGGGAGGAAAAGGCGTTTGGTCCTGCGAGGCATTTGGTCTGGGTCTTGCTGACCGTGCTATCGAGCACCACATTGCATCATGGGGCGGGTGGTATCTAATGGTCAATTGCGGGCCCGACCGCCCCATTGTAGGACTTGGGCTCGAGCTAGGCAGACCGCAACCGACCGAAGATCCTGGTTTACCCATCCTGGCGAGCGAGTAGATGTCAAATATGTCACTTCGCCAACCGGTAAGGCTGATCTCAGGCGTGCAAAGCGTTCTGTTTTTTGCCAGGGGTGCCAGCGGACCCGTCTGCCCCGCTCGGGACTTTCTTGCTGGTACTGCCACTTTGCGCGACACAAACTGGTGCCCCAGGACAGCTTTCTCTCCAGCCAAAAGGGAACCTTGACAAGGTGGTGGAAGCTAGACATCTCTGCACCTCTGTTCGTCGCAAAGGGAGACGCCCAGAAAGATGAGCAGTGGAGTCGAGAGTTGCACGCCTGATGAACTCGAGTTCAGAGCCGGCAGCTTCGCCCGGGGCGGTGGTGGCTTGTGTACTCAGCCTCCTCTCGCTTCGCTTCTTGGAACGCGCTCTGGGGTGGGCGCGACAACCTCGACTTGCAACCACTTACGGTCGGCCTCTGGCTTTACCACACCACACTTCTTCCTCCCCACCGCGGTCGCCCGACTCAACTTTATGAGTCTGCCCTTCAATCAGCCCCTGCGTGCGCTAGTCTCCTCTCCAATCCACATCACTGCTGCCTCGACCGCACTTGTACTCCTGGACGGTCCCATCCCCCCCCGGCGAGGACTTTAACCTCTGGCGGATCGCCTGACCCTCAGCCGCGCTCCTCTGTCCGTGCTAGAGGACTTGTCTGCCTTCTGGACTATTTCCACTTGCATCTAGCGTTGTCGGACCACTCACAATATCATTATATCTCAGCCTCGGCGACTGCGCTGAAACTGGATCGATCCTCCCTCCCTGCCATAATCGGGCACCCGTTGTGTGGCTCATCCCTCTGGCGCAGCATCCTCTGACACTGTTTTCAACCTCTGTCGTGGAAACACGATCGACCCAGCATCCAAGATCGAATCCTGTCACAGCCTTCCGGACAGGGTCGCAAGCGTCGGCCATGCGCCTTCAACCTGCCTGCATGCAACCTGGTCTTTAGCCGATCTCGGTTTACCCACTCCGAGAAGGGGGGCAGAAACAGTCAAAGGAAGATCTTTACGGCGCCGCGCAATCTTCTTCCCTGTCCCTCACGACATGTCTCGTTCCACATCGAGTCCCCAACATCCTCTGGGACATGTACCACAGAACGCTGCCCATCGACAGAATCAAGGCCGAGTAGGGCCTCTTCATGCGAGCAACGGAAGACGCCACCCTTCTCATGGGAGTCAGAAGCATAATGTCAGCATAACATCCAATCCGACACAGCCGCCGCCGCAGACGGAAGTTTCCTCTTGGGTGTCGAGTGTACCGGACCAATACGACTCCCACGGGTTCGACAGCCCTGGTTACTTTGCCGACGTTGCCAATGGTTACCGGTTAGAAGAAGAAATCTCACATCACGACTCGCCTTTGGACGATTTCTTGACTGCTGAATGTTCCTCGGAGAATCCTGTGAGCGAGCACACCACACCACAAGAGATCATCTGGGAGCAACAGTTCATTTCCCCAGATACCGCACAGCTCCACATTATGGATAATTTTGTCTCCCATTCCTATGGTTCGTCCCAAGAGGGGGATGGTGTATCTGATCTGCAGAGCATCCTCCAAGTGACAGAACAACAATTGCCCAAGTTTGTGTCGGGTAATCAACTGCTCCACGCGAGCGCGACTACGGCGCCGAATCCTTCTAGACACCTGTCTTCCGAAGCTCCGACCCAGAGGCCTTCTTCTAGTCTCCCATCAACTTCCACCCTGACCGACGCCCTGCGCAGTTCGAGAGAGACGGAGCAGATGCTCCGAGTCGAAACGTCCGCTCAACCGCCGTCGTCGGCCCACCAAAGGCATGGCTCTCTTCAAGCAACGTCTCCGGTTGGGCGTGCTGTCAGCCCCGTCGTCATGGTCTCAAATTACGATATCGGTGACGGGGGAGATGTGCTGTCCAACCGCAGCTTAATGCGCACTCCCAGCAAGCGTAGCCACGGTGACGATGGTGACTCCGACTCTGATGATGGCTCTTATCCTCCCCGGGGAAATGTGCCGGGGGGCGAGACCGCGCTGGAGAGATTAGGGGTGAACCCAGATCAGCGGGGGGATGACCATGTCCCTTCAGCGAACGAACTCGCCGAACAACGAAAGATTGACCAACGCAACGCCGAGGTCAGAACTTGGCTTGCCACCAGTGAAACAGGGAGCAATGCGGATGACGGCTCCGGTCCACGCCGTCTTCGACCTCGACGAGATCGGGTTCGTGCCCACAGCACCGGCACTCGCGTCGATGCTCTTGGGCTCCCGGCCTACTCGGACAAGAACATTCCGGGACCGGGAGTGCTCATCGACGAAGACTCGGACGACGACTATTCGGCCGATGATGACGACGACGACAATGATGATGATAATAATGATAATGATGACGATCCAGAATCACCCTCTCAAGTCATCGCGTCATATCGTGCTTCTCAATCCCCTCGGGTCCTGGTCCAAGATTCCGACACGCAAGAGTCGGAGCAGAGTCACCTTCCACCTGTTGAGGACGATGTTCCGGCTGAACTCCAAGAGCCGCTCCCACGCCAGTTCTACCGGCGCACACCCTGGCAAGACCCGGTTCGGGTGGCAGGCGCCGTGGATTCGAAAGATCAGCCTCCCACGTCGAGTGCCGCCGCTTCTCGGTTTAACCAGGAGGCTGCCAAGTGGGAGACGGCATCTCGGGCAGCAACCTGGGGCACCCGCCGTCGACTCAGTGAGAGTGAAGTCAACTCTATCGTCGAGGGCAGTCAGGTCCGTCATCTGTCCTTGTCGAAGCGAGGTCGTGAACGGGGCAGCAGCTTGCTCCACAAAGCTCGTGGCTTCTTGCCGCGCCGCAGCAGCAGCAATATCCATAAAGTCCCAGAAGGAGCGGGGCAGGAACCTACAGGGGAGACGCCTGGCCACGCACATCACGAATCGCTGGGCTCCCCCCAAACTCTGCAAAGAATTCCGAGCTTGAGTAAACCCAAATCGCCTCCCTTAAATACCGGCAGCGCTCTGATGGCCATGACCGGTCAGCTCGTCGCCATTGGTCGTGGCAATGCCATGGCGCCCGAGGCCGACGGGGCGAAGAGTCCTCTTCAGGCGCTGCGAAAACAACGCAGTAAAAGTGATGTCGGGAAGTCATCCAAGTCCTCGTCCACCCCCGGATTGGCCGAGCTCATGACCAGACATGGCGGGCCCCCGATGCCGACGTTGGCCTCTCCCATGCAAGAGCGGGAGCCGGCAACGGTCGTGGCCAGTGATTTAGAGGACGCCGCTGGCGACGACGATGACGACGATATGACTGATGAGGTGGCCATCAAGATGGACCTCGACATCCGTGCCGACAATATCATCCCGTCCCTTGAGGGCTTTAAAGATCACGCCCGACAGCTGAATCCGCGACTGGAAGAGTTCCTGATCGATCGGATCGGACAGGAACAACTGCGACGGTACAAGAAACTGGTCGAGAACAAGGTGAAGCACACACGAGGGGTGCGACTCCACCACCGCTGTCCCTCCGGCAAGCACTGTTTTGATCTCGGCGGTCAAGCCACGCTCCTCGCTCCGCGCGTCAGTGCCAAAGACCCAGACACCACCTGTGTCCAGTTTCAAGTCAGCAACCCGGCCGACCATGACCTGGACGACGCCAGTTTCGGCGAGGTCGTCGTCACCCCGGCGTCTTTCCCGCAAGGCATTCCAGAGCCACCGGTCAAGCGCTTGCCGGCCGAATTTGAATGTCCGCTCTGCTTCAAAGTGAAGAAATTTCAAAAGCCGTCCGACTGGACCAAGCACGTGCACGAGGACGTCCTGCCCTTTTCTTGCACCTCTCCCACCTGTCCTGAACCCAAGTCTTTCAAGCGGAAGGCCGACTGGGTCCGGCACGAGAACGAACGTCACCGCCACCTGGAATGGTGGAAGTGCAACATTCAAGGATGCAACCACATGTGCTATCGCAAGGACAACTTTGTTCAACACCTCGTTCGGGAGCACAAGAAGGTCGAGCCCAAGCTGAAGGGTCGGGGCTCGGGTAGCAGCAAAGCCCGGCCAGCCAACGGCAATGGCGGGCCAGTCAATCCACGGGAGCAAGAAGACAACGAGGTCTGGCGATTAGTCGAAGAATGCCGGCACGAAACCGCCAACCGACCGAGAGACGAACCTTGTCGCTTCTGTGGGAACATCTGCAGCACGTGGAAGAAGTTGAGTGTGCACATGGGCAAGCACATGGAGCAAATCGCCATGCCGGTGCTGACCCTGGTGTCGATGCGACAAGTGTCGCCGGACACCATCGTCAGCCCCATCGAGCAGCAGCAGCCCGCACTGCAGCAGACAGTGTTCGGCGCAGCCCCGTCGTCCATGAATACGATGGATGCCTCCGGCAACTTGTCCCCCTACACGATGAGCGCGACCTCAGCATACCAGACCTCTTCCGCCGGCCACTCGCCCGTCTCCATGCATGGCCGTCTGCAAACGGGCCCTCTTCACTTCGACGGAAGCTTCTACGGCACACACAACATGTCGCGGGGGATGCCGCCACAGGTGGTATCCGGCGTCGGCGCCGGCGCCAGTTTTGCCAGGACTGTCGCCGCTCTCACGGCTCCTGCTTACGGATTTGGCCGTAACGGCGGACCACTGGCCGAATCTTTCATGTCGTCGCCATCTAGTGGTCACTTTGACCCGGTCGCGTTTGGCTCTACGACCCCGATGGTGCCTCCACGATCTCAGCCTTTTGTCGGATTGCGCAATGCCAGCTTTATGGACTCGACCGCTGGCGTGTACGCACCGCAAACACCACATCAGCCCGCCGTCTACACAAGCGCGGGAGAGGCCGCTCCGTACATGTCGCCGTACGGGTCACCCATGCTACCAGGACACCCCATGGAGCATTCGCATTCACACAGCCCCGTGGCTCTCAGCGGACGTTCGGGGCTGGCACTGCAGGCGCCGGGCCAAGAGTATCTCTATGGCCTTCCCGCCACAGACCATGCTGGACCAGGCCCAGCAACTGGTCCCGCTTTCCAGTACCCGTGAGATTAGCCTGTCGTCGAGGACGATCCGGGCGAGCAGAGTGAGGCGAGTGGTCAGAAGTCAGAGTCAAAGGAGGGGTCAAGGGATGGGAAGAACAGGGGCTGGTCCAGGAAGGCAGCATCAACGCGGGGGAGCGCCCGAGATGGGCGCCATAACGGTATTTGGGCCAGATCATGAATGATTGCACGATATACGCTGAGCACACATAGATACCCCATATTTGAGTTGCGTTATCATCGTTAATGCACGGGACTTTGGTTATTTTGATCCTCAGCCACGATTTTTCCGTTCCTGCAGTACCAAAGCGTGGGGATCTCAAGCCTGGCACCGGAAGTATGTCGCGGAGGGGAGAGGTACTGAAGGTCCTGTGCATGGCCATAGCGTCCCTCAGCGAGGACTCACACCGGTGCATTGACAGGGCTCCACTGGGTCGAGTGCGAACTCGTAGCGATACAGCTGGCAAGCTTGTAATTGGCTGTATTGTTGCCAAGGCCCAGGAAAATGCAACGCAAATACCGCAATCAGGCATCCACGCTACTGGTAAAGATCATGCTGGCCAGCAGCAAGGCAGAATCCTTGGCAGTCCGTCGTCAACTCAGGCGCTCTCAACAGTCATCTGCTCACCGTTGTCGCCCGACTTCAACCGCACACCGGTTTCGTCCTGCGCAGGCTTTCTTTCGTCTCAAAGCCACCGATCAACACATTTTGTGCTTCCGACATGATTCGCGTGCGTCTTCCATCGGGCACTTGACATCGACTCACCCAGCACAGCCGTAAGTCACCGCTCTCCACGGGGCTGCTACTCCTCCACAAAACCCACACGATCCCGTATTTCTTTCCCCCCCTCCTTCATCTATCCCTTCTGCTTCCCATCTTCCGAGAGCTTCTCCGACTCTGGTAAAGCGTCGTGAGTTAAGCGTTGCTCTTCGCCTCATTTCTTGCCGTCGAGGCTGATCGCCGCCTTTTCTCCCCCCTTGGCCCCATTGGCTGACATTCGCCTTCCCAGAGCAGGTCAACCGGCTCGCCGAGGTCTGATATCTCCAGGGCTGTGCTTTCTAGCTTCCATCTCCGTTTCTCTTCGGCAGGACCGTGCAGCGACAACCATTTAGATTAGCGCGCTTGACCGGAGCATGTGCACTGGGTGAAAAACTCGTTCAAACGAGCATCTCGAATTACAGTAAGGCTGAGCGGCATGAAATCGGCAGACGCTTGATCTGCGAGGTTGGCTGTTCTAATATGACTACAGGTATAAAGAAACCTGACCAGTCGGCATCATGGTGAACCATCAGACTCGACAACAGGATGTCCGGGTTCAGCGGGCGCAGGGTGCTTTCCCAAATGTAGCTTCGCACTGCCACCTTTCTTCCATGACTCATAGGTGCACAGTCTGACGTCGATGATCTAGGCCGATATCACTCAGAAACGTGCCGGCGGAGGTGCTGCGCCTTCAGCGGCAGGCGACCCCCATTCTGATCTGATGGGGCTGCAAGCTTCCTTCTCAGATATGGGCTCACCAGCCCAGGATGTCCCCAGGAATATTGACGATTTCTCTGCATACACGAGCAACTCTTTTGCCAACTTTACTCCTGCTAATATCAACTTGCCCGGTGACTCCCACTACCTCCTGGCTGGTGCCAGCCAGGGCGGAGACCGTGCCTTCGTAGACGACAACACTCCGATAATTGACTTCAACGAGGAAACCAACCGCCATTCAGATTCTCTCGGACTGGCCTCGCAAGATTCTTTGCCTTGGACCCCCTTAGCCGCCACAGAGGGCCCACTTTCATCAACGTCCAGGAACGGTGGCGGCGGCCAGTTGCAAAGGGGCGTCTATCTAAGCAATCCCAGTGTCCCACCACGGACGAAGTCAAACGTCAGCGGCGGCTTCCAGTCCTTCGTCGACTCGGCTTACATGTCTGGATCTCGGGCCTCTCAGCATGACCTCCGGTCTGTGACAAGTGCACCTGGCTACACCATGGACGCCCCACAGTCGGACTTGACCTCTCCATGTTTTCATCCCAGCCAAGGGACCTTCGATGAGACGATTCCCGACGCCAGAGTCATAATGGACATATTACACGACCAACCAATCCCGTCAGAGACCCCCCCACCAGCAACTCCGGACCCGGCGACGCTGGAATGTGGCGAGTGTCAATACACCGCAAAGACACCGTCCGACTTCAGGTATGTCTGCGTGTTGGAAGCACTGTGGAGACTTGACTGACGCTGGCAGAAAACATTCTGCCCGACATAAGCGCGAACATGTATGCGTCTTTCTCAACTGTCCTCGCCGAGGGAAGGGCTTTGCTACTAGTAACGATCTGGACCGGCATGTCAAGTCAGTCCATGGGAAGAACAACCGGGACAGCAAGGACTACAGGTGCTTCGCTCCAAATTGTACCAAACGGGAAAAACTATGGCCAAGGCTCGACAATTTCAAGCAGCATTTGACGAGAATGCACAAAGATGAAGACGCGGACCGTCTGCTGAAATTGTAAGACCACTCGTCGTTAAAAGTCCTTTCTTGAGCGCTCACACGGTGCAGGTCTGAAGAGTGGTATGAGGAGACCCGGGCTCAACGTCGTCAGAGCCAGTCGCTCAAACGATCAGCATCCCACAGTGCAGAACGTGACCGGGCGCCCATGAATCCTTTTGACAACGGCCATTCTGATCCACGGCCCTTTCAAGGTCACGCCGGACATTCGGGCCTTTGGAATCACCCCACGAGCATGACCGCTTCCCAGCTCGGAATTTTCAGCGTTGATGTAGAGCGCCGATTGCCGAGGCGCTCCCAACCACGACATGCCAGAAGCGTCATCGAGAGGTCTTCTGGCACTTCGACTCAACGAATGCAGCAGAACAATGCGAGGTTCAAGAGCTTTCTGACCCCGAGCAAGGGCGTGCAAGGCTTCGGGCATGGACCTTTGTCAGCCTCACCGATCAACCCGCTGACCTATTGGGATGACCAAATACCACCACAAGCGCGTGGTCCTTACACCATTGCGCAACCAGAAATGGGCCTGGACGACAGACTGAAACTCGACTTCCCATCGATGGAATCCAGTCAGGAAGTGCCGGTGGCCCTCCCCAAGCAAGATGACCTTCTCGGAGGTATCGGCATGGATGGTGCGTTTGAAGACCTCTCTTCGGGCGGTCCTCTCGATCCTTCCGGTCAGCCCGTTCCAATGATCAATATCAGCCCCGCTAACCAGTCAACCGGCACCATCTCCAAGCGAATCGAGGACGAGATCAACACATTTCTGGAACAATACACGACCAAAGCTGACACTGCCTCTATCGAGAACACCGTCGTCGATGTAGTTCGTCTTACGTTGAAGGCTCTCAATTCTGCCAGTAATGCCAGCAGCCCATCCACGAGTCGCATAGCTACCAGCACCAACCTCGAGCCCAATGAGTATAAGCTGATCAAGACCCCCGTTGCCACCAAGGCATGGTACCAGTGCCCACATCCTGGCTGCGGCAAGGTCAAAGAAAAGTATAATGAGATTAAAAAGCATTCGCAGCGGCACCAACGACCGTATGGTTGCACTAGTGCCAACTGCTACAAGAACTTCGGAAGCAAGAACGACTGGAAGAGACACGAGGAGACAATGCACCAACAAGAGGAGTGCTGGCGATGCGACAGTTGCGAGCTCGTCTTTTACCACGATGCAAAGCACTATCAGGATCACCTACAAAACAAGCATGCGATTCGCGAGCCCGACGAGATTAATGCCAAAGTAGAGGCTGGGAAAATCGCGAAGCGCCACCAAGGCCGGTTCTGGTGCGGCTTTTGTCGCACGATCATTCCCACAGAAGCGCGGGGCATTCAAGCGCAGAAAGACAGGTTTAACCACATCGAGATACATTTCAAGCGTCAGAGTCGCAAAATCAAGGATTGGATAGAGCTCGGCGGCAAGGGCAAAACAAAAGGCGAGCTCCAAGAGGAACATGACAAAGCCGCCATACCAGAACAGCACTCAAAGAATATCTCCACCAGTGCGGCTAACGCTGAACAAGAAGACGACGAAAGCCAGTCACCTTCCGTGGAAGACTCTACCTCTCCCCTGGAAGACCAGAGCCCCCCGGCAACGTCAGCAGGAGATGTGACCGTCGGTCGGAAACGTTCAGCGCCCTTGGACGCGGATGAAGGTATGCATCAGCCTCGTCCTCCGCAAATTCCTCGACTTCAACAGCCCAGGGCCCGTCAACCACGACATCAAGGCCCATTGTCGTCACAGCCCCATGATCCGCACACTTTTCCGAGACCGGCACCTTTGCCTCAACAACAGCGTCAGCAACAGCAACAACAACAACAGCAACAGCAACAACAACAGCAACAACAACAACAGCAACAGCAGCAACAACAACAACAACAACAACAACAACAACAACAACAACAACAGCAACAACAACAGCAACAACAACAACAGAAGCAGGACCCGCTATCGCCGCCGCCGCTGCCTATGCGGCAGGACAGTGATAGCACTGATCAGGATGCTCAAAGCCATAGACGCCGACGCGGTAAGCACTTTGCTGTTTGCTGCCAATGCCGAGCCGCCTATTCTTTGCGCCTGATAAATATGTGTGTCCTTTGCAACCACTTTCAATGCAAGGCATGTGGTTGAAATGCTATGACTGATCGCCCGAATCGTTTTCATCACCGAATGGTTCAGAGCTCATTCATGGTGAATGAAGATCTACGCATCGTACCTGGTTTTACGAGATGAATTTATGAATACGAAGCCCAGCGGAATATTGATGCTGTCGATTGCAGGAGTAGCGTCATGACTTGTTCAGGCAAATACAGCGCGCAAGAATAATCATTGAGGATTGTTTGGATATCTCTTTTCAAGGTTGGTCTTGACAGTCTCTAGTTATGAGGCACATTCGGGTAACGGCCCGAGAGTTGACGCCTCTGGGTTTTGTTTTTATATCACTGGCCGTCAAATGCCCTTCCAGGCTAGCATAACTAGTCAATGTCTGATTTATTTACCGTTCGGCACAGCCAAGCTCTTCGGTTTGCGATCGTCTTTTTGATGGTTGCGGAATCGCCCAATTTCATGCCTTTTTGGCGTGGCCTACAGTCTGCTCGTTTCGTCTTCAGCTCACATACCGGTCCACGTTGTCTTCATGATATAGTCGGCCGCCGCTGCCGATGCACCCACCGGTTTCTTCTTACACGGCTTGACGAGGCCGAGGAGTTTGAGGTCGGACAGGGAGCGGTGGAAGAGGGCTAGATCGTGTCGTTGTTGGTCTTGTTGCCGCCGATACTCGTTTGAGCGGGAGTTGGAATCACAGTCTGAGAAGGCGGCAGGATCGGGATCATCCTCCTCGTCCTCCTCTTCGCCTTCACGCTTGGACGTTGGGTGGCGAGAGCTCTGGCTGTGGCTGTGGATCCGGCTGCAAAAAGCGGCGAAGAGGTCGGCCACGTTAACGGTGGCCGGCGCTTCAGTGAGGACGGTGTGGAGCACGGATGTTGAGTTGGGGTTTGTACTTTGGGTATTGGTGTTATCAAGGGTGAAGTCGGATCTGGTCCTGCCGCAGCATTCGCAGCCCAGGTAGTCGGAGGGCTTAGAAAGAGCGCGTTCAATGGCGTGGCGGGAGCGGGGGTGGAGAGTGCTGAGAAGAGGGATTTTGTGTGCATGGTGCAGGAAGGATTCATGGAGGAAAGGGGGAAAGCTAGATGAGACAGCCGGGATGTTGGGGGGGGGAGACGTCGTTGTCGTGAGATACGAATGGAGGAAGGAGATGACGTTTGTGAGGATGGTGGTGTAGTCTTGCATTGTGGATGTGGAGGCAGAGGTTGAGTGACTCCATGTTTGCGCCGTGGTGGCCGCGGCATCGTGGAGGTGATGCAGAGACGCGACCATCTCTCGGAGTGCTGGGACGTCGACAGGGGAGTAGTCGGCAAGAGACTGTAGCGATGGCTGTGACAAAAGGGTGAGGAGACGGCCCGGAGATAGTTTCTGGAGTGCATCTGTGATCTCGTCGTAGGTGTCCGTTTCTGTCAGGCTGGGGAGAGCGAGCATGAGCTGCAGTTCGAACTCGAATGCCGGAATGTGCGGAAGACTGAGTAATGTGTACAGCGTTCGCATCGTTCGTATCGCTGCCAACATTGCCCGGAAGTCTTGTTGGCCTTTTTTGACCGCGGTTTGAGCGCCCTCGAGGAGAATAGAGTCATTGGTGAGGAGATCCCGGACAGTCTGTCGTTGGGTCTTGCTTCCTTGAAGAAGTAATTCGCAATGCTCACGGAAAGAGCATGTATTACGGATGGCTTCACACAAGGCGGTAGTGTCGGGCCCAGACATCAATTCAGACGGACTCAAAAAGACCGCCAGAGGATTGGCAAAGAAATGTGACATGCAGATAAATTTGATCGCCCGCGTAAAGCCATCGACGGTGGTGCTCTGGTCCTGGGTCAATTCGAACAACGTCGTGAGGCTCGGTGTTCCAAGAAGAAGCTTTGCTTCTGGATCATGCTGCACGACCTCGAGGATGTTATACAGCTGATCTTCTTTTGGGCGTGCAAGCTCAAAAACCTTCGCGTCGAGCAATGGAATGATTGACTTGGGTAGTCGGGCGTCAAGCAGCTCAACCGTCGTTGCCACTCCAAGAAGAAGCACAAACGGAATTCGATCGGTCCATGAGCTCAGTGCAGAGATGAGCTCCGCAAGAAATCCCGGGTCAAAAGTCTCGACATCCAAAATCGACAAGACTAGCCTTGTGATCCCCTGCTTTTCGACATACTGTTGCAGAAGCTCGAGGTCGAAATTCATGGGGATCAGGGCCTTGTGGCCGGCAAGAAAATTCGTGTATGCATCGATGCCATCGTGTTGGATGATGCAAGCTTTGATGATGTTCTTCAGGGCCGATTGCAAGTTTGCTGCTTGGCCGGGCTGAAGCTGGATGAACACCACTGAGCGGGATCCTTTCTGGGAAGCGCTCCAGGCTTGGACAAGTTGTTTCTGTGAAGAAGTCTCCGGGCCTGAGGCCACCAGCACAGTCTTCAATCTCCCATGATGCACCTCGTGGCTCTCCTGGCCCTCCGTGTACCGTTGGATCTCGGTCAAGAGACACTCGTCTACCAGGTGTGCAACCTTGTTGATTCTCGACTCCAGCCGGGCCCAGGAATGCTGGAAAGTATCGTGTCTCAACTGAACGCAACGCAGAGACTCGGAGCCGCCACACAACCTTGGCCATGGGCACGTCTCGCTCGAGGAAATTTGGCTGACTTTCCGTTTCTTTCGCCGCGGACGATCATCTTGATCGTCTTTGTTCAACGCGGTCGGTTTGAAGACGTAGCAACCCTGGGACGGTAAGCATCCTTCAGCACGTGCAGCTGATGGTGTAGGCCTACTTCATGTGCACAATCGTCGAACCCACCATTTTGGAGACATGCTTGACCCTTTGGGACCATCATCTCACCCTGGAGCGGTATGGATAGTCTGACATGTACTCGGTATATTTATTCGCGACTCGCGTTCGCGCCAAGGCCGAAGTTTATTACCCTTCATTGATATTCCCTCGATTTCGCAGTCTCCAAGACCGCGACCGTGTCGAGAATTGAAAAGACCTGAGATCTCTATGCGCAGCGTCTGCCGCTTGTCCCAAAGATGGCATCAACAATTTTGCCTGTCTCCCAGCTTTGCCGCACACCAGCAATGCGTGCACCTGCTTCAGCCTGCCCGCCAATATCGTCGGCCTGCCGGAGGCCGCAAGCCTCGTGGTCCACGCCTGGGGCCCTCTGAACCGATCAGAGTGCGCGAGTTCGAGCAACATTATAATGATCCAAGCACCAGGGTGGCTCTGCAAGACTTTACGGTCGCAGAGGAGAAGTCGATCAAGGCCAAGCTCGATCGATTGGAGAAAGAACTGGCAATCCTGAAACAAGGACCATTTGGGCCTGCCAGCGAATTTATGCAGGCGTTGCCCAAAGATGAGAGAGAGCAATTACTGAAAGCGTTGGAAGACGAAGGCGCAGGCTTAGGCGAAGACGTGGACCTGGTCAGTGATGAAGAGCTGGAAAGTATCGCCCAAGAGGCGGAGGAGGTTGACACCCCGGCGGGCGGCTCTCCAAGCCCTTTTAAAGTCACGCTGCGTGTGCCCTCCAAGGAGAAGGCTTACGTCAAGAGATTCAACCTGGCTCTCAAAGAAGCAGACGGTGCAGGAGATGATCCGCGACCATATCTTCGGCTTTGGAAATGGTATTTGCGGTGTCAGCAAAAGGTGGCGAATTTCTCCCTCATTCTTCCCGAAGACGTCTGGCGCTTTTTGTGGGAGTCACAAAGCAAACTCTATTATCGGCCCCAATACCTCCTGATGCTGGCCAATGACATGAAGAGTGCTGGGACCAAGTTGGACGACACTCAGTGGATCGAATACATCAAAGCCCTGCAAGCAAATGGCGACGTGGCCACCGCTGTGGAGATGTGGGAAAAGCAGAGACCGTCCTTGGGCTCGAAGCCCAATGTCGCCGCCGATTTCTGGACCACGGGCGTCAAGCTCTACGTTGCCTTGGGACGGCCTCACAAAGCTCAGGATCTGGCTTTCGAATGTTACGACCATAGCACCGCGATGAGCCCGGAGGTTCTCGCCCTTGTGGTCCAGGCATGGGCCCAGAGCTCCAGTCCATCTGCTCCAGAAAAAGCTTGGACCTGCTATCTAGAATTACGGAGACGACTTGCCTCCAAATCAGCCTTATCCGCAGGAGCGGCAGAAAGTGAGAATGAACGAGAGCGGCTGCACCTTCTGGACATGCTGAGCAACGTCTTTTTGAGGGCCGGGCGGAAAGATCTGGCCCTTGCTGTGTTCAAGGATATGGTGATGCTCAAGTCCAAGTCTCCGACCGATTCGTGGACGATCTACAAGGACATGGTTCCACAGACGGGAGATTCGACGGCGACACATATCCAAGAGGACAGCATCAACCGCATCGGCCTTTCCGTGCTGGCCAGTCTACCCAAGTCCTTCCAAAACAAGTACTTCTTCGCAGCATGGCTCAAATGGCTGATCGGAGCGTCCAAGCTTCAAGATGCAGTATTGGTGGTGGAGCTCATGTACGAGCGTGCCATCAAACCGGATGCACGCCATCTGAACGGCCTCGTTGCGGCATTCCTCCGGCAAGGTTCACGCAAAGACCACGACCAGGCCGAAAAGCTGGCATGGACGATGATCGACTCGAGAGTTAATTTAGTGAGATCCCGCACTTCGACCACGAAGAGCATGGCGACGACCCCTGCAGACAGGCCATTGGACGGGTCCTCACAATCGAAAGCGGTCACACGGATACCCATCTTTCTTCGCCGCGACGCCCCCGCTGCCACCATCGAAACATTTTCGATTTTGCTGCAGTATTATGTTCGTCGGGGAGAAGCAGTCAAAGCGGAACGCCTCACGGAAATCATGACGGGGCCGGCCCAACTCAAGCCCAATTCTTTCATCATGAACCACTGGCTCTACGCCGCTCTTCGTTCCGGAGATCTGGCAGGTGTCTGGAGCAGGTATCAGGCTCTGAAGAAGGACATTCAGCCTGATCTGGAAACCTTTGCGGCGCTTTGGGACTCGGCCAAAGCAAGCCTCGGTAAACCATTGAAGCCGACGAATAAGTTTCCTTCGCCCCGAGCGCTTTTTGGCGAAATGCAGACGTGGTTGGCCCAGCTCGACCCGAGGAAAAGAAATCAGGCAGAAGAGGCCTTCAGTCATGATCTGTATGAACAGATCATCCGCTGCTTCTGTCTGGCATCAGACTTGCGCGGCGTGCTCTGCGCTCTGCATGGTCTCAATCGGTCGTTCAAGGCCCTTCCGCACGAGAACATTTCAGAAATGATTATCATGCAAGTCGCCCGTTCTTCCCCGTCGGACCTGGTCTCGAATACTAGACCTCGAAAGGGGTTTCTATTGTCCAAAAGGCGACTCGCTCAGTACCGAGGCGCCGTAGGCAGCCTGGCGGAGATTATGGGCGCCTTGACTGAACGAAAACAACAGGAATACATCGAGCGAGGAGTCGAGTCCGCTCAGCTTGAAGACAGCGAAGGCCCTACCGCCCAAGAGTTGAGATTGGACGTGCTGACTTCATTTATCTGCATGGTCCTCGAAAGGCAGTTGAAAGACAAAGGCAATCTGTTCAATGAGGTGGAGCAAGTCGCCACAGTCATGATGACTGAAATACCTGACACCATCAAAGTCGCAACTCAGCTCCGCACAAGACCTCGTAAAATCGAGCCGGCGCCTTCGGAGGGAAATTAGGAGGTTGTGACTGGTCCTAGGACCACGCTGTATGCATATCTCGTATCATAGCACATGGAGACTGAATGATCCCACCTCCCAAGCCCGCCTTTGCCACCCTTCCATTCGTGCTCTGTACAGCTGGATTCAGGCCTCGACGCCGCTAAAATGCCCGAGATTCTGCAAATACTTATTACTTCTTTCCCTTTCTCTTCCTATGCTTGGCGCCACCTCCTCCAGCGGCTGGGACCACCTCTGCTGCTGGGGTCACCTCCGCCGCGGGCGTCTCGACGATGACCGCGTCATCGTCGCTGCTGGTTGTCTTACCACCTCTATCCGTCGCAGAAGGTGTTTGTCCAGAAGTGGCACCGCCGGCAGCGGCCTCGCCTTCGAGTTCCTTTCTTGCCCTCTCCCTCTGTGCCTCCCAGGCCCCTTTCTCCTTCGGGATGGTCGCCTTGATTTTCTCCAGTTTGTCTCTCAGAACTTTATTCTGTGCCATCTCTCCCGCACTCTGGAAAATGGTCTGGCCCCAGCCTGGCGCCAGCGCATTTGCCTCGGCCACCACGTCCTTCAGCTCGACTTCCAGTTCTTGTTCGGCCCGGGCAAGCCGTTGAAATATCTCGTCGCCCACCACGCCTCGTTGCAGCAGTTGCGCCAGCGCCGGCTTACGCGTGCGCACCTCCATAATCCGATGGATGTCTTCAACCGCGCGCGCAAGTAGCGCCGCTCGCAGGACACTATCAGGTACTTTCACCGTGCCTGAAGGGTCATTATCAGGGAGATGCAGGAGAGAGAGGTAGATGTTTCGGGTTGTGTGAGGTCCAAAGTAGGGGGCTAAGCGGAGTTTCTTAGTCACCTGCCGTTGTCGGTAAAGATAGGAAAAGGTGGCCATGGAGCCTAACAAAATGCCTAGGTAGGCAATTGGTATGAGAAGTGACAAGTACTGCATATTGTGCCGTAGTCGAGGTTATGCACAGGTTCGGTTGGCGATTCTCATCGACGGCAGTGTTTGAGAGATTTCGGGGTAATACGGGTTCGAGATAGAGGGCCGATGAAGCCGTTGGGCTTTGGACGTGTCGTCTATGCGCGTTGAATGAGTAAGGGAACGACAGAAGAAAGCAGTTATGGACTTGGTGGGTATAATAGGGACAAAAGGACAACTCGCGCAAATGTTACCAGGCTGAACCTCATTAAATCCGTTAACTCCACGAAATCTTGGCAACCGCATCTCAACTTTTCTTCGACCGTAGAGCGGAGTTTGTGAGGATAATGGTTGGACGGGCACAAGATGCCACCATCCCAGCTGAAGCAGTTGAAGGCTTCCTTGCGTGAACATGGCATTCTGGGACCGCAGAAGTCGAAGAAGCAGAAAAAAGCCAATTCCAAGGACGCGCAGAAGAGGCTTCAGCGCCATGCGGCTTTGGAAGGCATTCGAGAACGATTCAATCCCTTTGAGATTAAGGGGCCAGCTCGTCAGGACAAATTTGAGGTTGCGAGCAACAGGCCGGCAAACACTAGCATCGCCCGCCCTGGCGTCACCCGCGGGCTAGGTGAAGAGAGGAGGCGAGACACGCTCCTCAAAGAGATTCAAAGCAGGAACAAAGTCGGCGGACTGCTGGATAGACGATTCGGTGAAAATGACCCTACAATGACACCCGAGCAAAAAGCCGCCGAAAGATTTGCCCGGCTGAACGATCGGAGAATGAAAAAGAATTCCATGTTCAATCTGGAGAACGACAGCGAGGAAGAGATGGCCCTGACCCATGGTGGAAGATCACTTGATCTCAGCGGACACCCCAAGGATGACTTTGAGGAAGATGATCTCGGCCAGGTCGAAGACGATGAAGATGGACAAGACTTCGAAGCGCAGGATGACAGGCCTCACAAACGCTTGCGTCTGGAGGACGACGACGAACGGACGGAAGACGAGCAAAGCATGCCGCAACGAAAGAAATCCAAGAACGAGGTCATGAAGGAAATCATTGCGAAATCTAAAATGTATAAAGCGGAACGGCAGGCCGCAAAGGCAGACGATGACGACCTTCGCGCCGAACTGGACAAGGGCATGTCGGAGTTTTACGAGGCTCTTCGTGGCCAAAAGGCGCCGGACCCGACCTTACCGAGTCCTTCCAGAACAGATGCCGAGCCGCCGATGAATCCCCTCCGGGCGGCAATCCTCGCAGGCAAGAGCCGAGAAGTCGCGGAGAAAGAGTATGAAGCGAACCTTCGACAGCTTAAATTGGATGCCCGGTCAAAGCCAAGCACACGAACCAAGACTGAAGAAGAAAAAGCGGCAGAAGAGGCGGCCAGGTTAGAAGAGCTTGAACGAAAACGAATTCGGCGGATGACGGGCGACGCTGAAAGTTCAGAAGACGAGCTTGGTGGCGATGAGGAAGACATGGAGGAAGATGATGATGATGACGCTCAAGCATTTGGCTTAAATCTGCCACAAACGGAGCCACGGCCACAACTTGATGTCGAAGACGAGGATGAATTTGTTCTCGACGAGAGTCTCATCGCCAGTGACTCTGAAGCCGAGATGGCCACGGACCAGGGCTCGGATGATTCAGATATGGAACAACCGGGACACATCGACGACGACGACGGCGATGATGATTTCATCAATGGCTTGGTCCTGCCCGCAAAGCCTGCTGATGCCAAGCAAAGGGACAAGAGCGCTGCGAACAGCAGCCTTGCCTATACATTTCCCTGCCCTCAGACCCACGAAGAATTACTAGATGTGGTCAAGGACACCAACATCACAGACCTGCCCATTGTCGTGCAGAGAATCCGAGCATTGCACCACAAAGGTCTGGCTGAAGATAATCAGGCCAAGCTGGATGGATTCGCCAGTGTGCTCACAGAACATCTGGCCTATCTCGCCGACGACACCAAAGACGTTCCCTTCTCGGTTCTCGAAAGCCTGATACGGCATTTGCACTCGATGGCAAAGAGCCAGCCCGAATCCGTGGGCGCCGCCTTCCGAGCACATTTACGGACGGTGGCTGATGACCGACCGCTTCACCTCACTCCCGGGGACATGGTCATCTTGACGGCCATCAGCACGATTTTCCCAACCTCTGACCACTTCCACTCTGTGGTCACCCCGGCGATGCTGTCGATTGGCCGTTACCTGGGGCAGAGCTCAGTCCAAACCTTACGAGACCTGGGCCTTGGAGCCTACTGCTGCTCTCTCACGCTCCAATATCAGAAGCTTTCCAAACGCTACGTCCCCGAATTCACCACATACATCGTCAATGCTTTCGCCATCTTAGCTCCGACACCCCTGCCCGAGAGACCAGAATCAGGCCAACCGTTGAATGTACCACTGAGGATGCCAGAGAATTCACTACGAATCTCGCGCGTGAGCAGCAAAGAAGTGCCACCGACGCTCTCATTCCGGGAACTTATGCGGAGTGAAGAATCACACGACCACGGCTTCGCCTTATCACTGCTCCACACATTCATCCAATTGAGTCGGCACGCCGCCGGGCTCTGGCAGAGTAAATCCGCTTTCCCCGAACTGATCGCGCCGTTCATCCACTCACTCCACCACATCAGCACCAGCTCGCACGGCCAGCTTCCGAGCTCTACAATCTCCCTCATGACATCGACCCTCTCGTTGTTGACAAGCCTCCAATCCTCGGCAGTCGCAACGCGCACGCCGCTCCTCCTTCACAACCACCGACCGCTCGCGATAAAATCATCCCTCCCTGCCTTCATCGAAAACTACAACCCCGATCGTCACTACGATCCGGACCGCGCCCGCGCCGAGCTGTCCAGACTCAGAGCCGAGCACAAGCGCGAACGGAAAGGCGCGATGCGCGAATTGCGCAAAGACGCCAACTTCATCGCACGGGAACAGCTGCGCGAGAAGAAGGAGAAGGACGCTGCGTACGAGATGAAATTCAAACGCTTGGTCGCCGAGATCCAGGGCGAGGAAGGGAGAGAGGCAAAGGAGTACGAACGGGAGAAACAGAGGAGGAAGAGCCGATTTTAACATTGATGCCTTATTGTGTGTGCCATATCTTGGAATCCAAATTTCTGTGCATGTCATCAACGGTGGTCCTTCTCACCTGCATTTAGCGAAGAGTAGAGAAGTGGAACTTCTTTGGTCGGCGGCTAAGCATAACCCATCCGGACTAGAGGGCCCTCTCCCACATTTCAGCGAAATAACTGACTGAATTGAGAGCATCACGAGAATATATTCAAGATTTTGTCTCGTCCCATCGTTCATCAATCGATCTTGACCTTCTAGCAAAGTGAGATTGCCGGTTGAGATGGCAATGCCAAAGTCATCCCCTGATCGAACAGAGGCCTGGTCAGCCTATGACGGCTTCTGACCCGTCTTCCCAAAGAGCTCTTTCGCCACCATCTGCCGACAGATGGGGTGATAAAATTCCTTGTACTTCTCGAAAGTCTCCACGGCCAGATCGATGTCCAGCTTGATCAAACCGCGGTATAATGGTCGGACAAACTTCATTCTCCCGACCTTCCCCAACAGGTCCGCCACGGCCGGTTTGATGCTCACGTCTCCCGCCCGCATCTCGATTTGATAGTAGCGGCTGCTGATCTCCACATTTCGAGTGTCGCGCAACTTGTAAATAAAGCCCATGTAGTTGGCATGTGCCACCGGCAGCGGCTTCTCAAACAGCAGAACCCGCTCAAGGAAAACCACGATCTGATTGGCAGTCCAGCCATCCACATCCGTCCACACAGGACCAAAATCGGGGTTGGGGTTCATGGTAAACTTCTCCCATTGATCAGCAAGTTGGTAGGCCACGTCCACGAGTCGAGTGTCGAAGTTCGGCTTTGGTGGATAGCCCGGCTTGTAAAACCACGTGTCCCAGTCGATGCTGTTCAGCTTGTCGAAAATGACCTTTTCCTTTTCAAAGAATCCTAAGAGGGTCGCCTTGAAGTCGTAGCTGTCCAAGCTCTTTCCTCGCCACGTCTCAAAGTAATGTGGAATAAACCGGTCAAAGTTGTCCGTGCCGATCAATTTTTCGATAAAGTAGAGGAAATTAAAGCCCTTTTCATACGGGATACTCGAGAAGGCGTCGTCAGGATCCTTTCCTTTCAGGTCGATCACGAGCTTCGTAAATTCGTGCTCCTGACCAAACTGCTCGATCGAATCCGTCAGGGCCTTCCAGCCGATGATCGAGGAGAAATCTCGCCATGCATCGTCGCCGTGGACAATGGCCTGGATCCTACGCTCGAGGTAGGTGGTCCATCCTTCATTCAGCCAGAAGTGCTCCCACGAGGCATTCGACACCAGATTCCCGGACCATGAGTGTGAGAGTTCATGTGCGATCACATCAACGTTCTGTCGATCGCCTGATATTATCGTCGGCGTGGCGAACGTATAGATTGGATTCTCCATGCCGCCATAGGGAAAACTGGGAGGAAGGATGAGGACGTTGTACTGGCCCCACGCGTACGGATAGACCAGAGATTCGCCGGCCTGAAGAAACTTTTCCGTGTCCGCCTCGAGCTCCCATTTACAATCACCAAGCTCGTCTGGACCGGTCGCCACGTTGCTCCGCGGTCCGACCGATGCCGTTGCAATGTCGCCACTAGCAATGGCAAAGAGGTACGAAGGAATAGGTACCTGTTGTTGAAATTTGTAAGGTTCGGCCGAGCCGTCGACCGATGGAGCCGACGGGTTGGAAGAGGCTGGAAGACCCGAAGCAATGACTGGCAATGGAGATTTGAGGTGAAAATCGAAAGTGGCCTTGACGTCAGGCGTGTCCTGGCATGGAAAGATCGAACGAGCATGGATTGCCTGGCATTGAGAGAACATGTATGGATGCTTCTTGTTGGAAGTTTGAGCGGGGGTGAGCCATTGCAAAGCAGTGCACAAAGGCGTGGTTGCGATCTCGATGGTGACGTCGACGGACTGATCCCGCGGCACCCCCTTGTCCAATGTGATCTTCAATGCACTGCCGTACGGCTCCAATCGTGGGGCCAAGTCCCACTTGGCCGGTTTGCCGTCGACCTGGACATCGGAAATTTGCAAATGATTCGAATCAAGAATGATTTCGGAAGTCTCAGCTTCAGTGATAGACTTGAGCTTGTGCGTGACATTGCCTTGGAGTTTTTGCTCGTCAAATAGAATATCGAACACGGTAGAAGTGTGGGTGGTGCGCCAGTGGTTGTAGTTCGACAAAGTGTTAGGATCTCGAGGACGATTGACGGCATTCGCCATTGTCCGCGGGCGGAGGATGGATCCCCAGGATAGAGCGAGAGGGGACACCGAGGGCTGGAGACAGGACCACCCACTGTAGATTTGTTTTCCTGTGACAGAAAAGCAGGTCTTGAGCTGAGGCCTCCTCAACATACGGCACCGAAGGATTCAGTCCTCTGGTAATATGCCGAAGCAATTCGGGCCTGAATCAGAATGATGTGATAATGGAGAGGTGAAGGACAAGCTTAGCCAAAGTCTTGGCGTTGAGATTCTGGAGGAACCATTTTCCGTTCCGACGCTGACCAGGGATCAATGCCAAGCCACCACCCTTGTTCCAAACACCACCTCCTTGACATACCAAGGTGCCAGATATGGTCCTCTTCATAATTAGCAACGGAAGCCATGACCCCTTGACCGAGTGGTACCCTCGTCCACACCGGCTCAAGCATACGTCGAAACCGGCCACTGGGAGCGACATTGTTCGACTTCGAAGACTGCCACGCTCTCCCTTGTTTGACCCTACCATCCTCCGTGCAGGTAGCTGCCTCCCATCACTTGCTAGTGCTGTGAGAGGATGAGGTTGAAGGGTGTTGGGCTTTTGGTGAAAATCGGTTGCCGTTGAAGATGGAACTATATCTGCCATATCAGCACATTGGTATGTGAGCCGTCATATAGGATTCTCTAGCTAATATAACCTAGGTGTCTGGAGGCAAGACTTCCAGAAATCTTTATAGCTACTCAGAAGTCAAGAGTCACTAACGATCAGACGTAGGTAGACGGTGGCAATGACGTTGCCATACGGTCCCATGTCAATGGCCTTGGACAGATTCTTATCAGTCGCGGAGGTCTTGCCTCACTGGAGACCAATCCGAAGCTGTAAAGGATCATCATGTGGTATGATCCCGGTCTCCAGATGAGGGAGCGGTCGACTACTGACCTGATCAAGGTGCCTCTTCACGCTGCCCGGAGTAATGTCCTTTGGCACATTGAAAATGCTCGAATGTGCTGTACAATTTGGTGACATCGAGCTGGAGAGAAGCCTAGACCCGTGTCGAAGTGAGCTGAATGAGCTCTTCGAAGAAGTCCATCGCTTGTCTTTGGGTTCGGAGTCTCTACCTTGCCGAATCCTTTGCTTTCCAGCTTGGCCTACCGCTTCACCGTCTTGCTAGGACTTGCCAGCCACGTGACGGGCAATATAAGTTGACCCTCGCACGCGATCTTCAAGCAATCTGCTGATTAGCCATGATGCTCTATATCCACTGCATCTTCCTCGACTATCACGCACTTTCTGAAATCATCCGCGCACATATGAACACGATTCGCGTCAAGATCGTTGAGCCCGAATTGGACCGCTTTCTCGAGTTGTTGCTGTGGTTGCTGTTCAAAGACGAGAGAAATACCAACTCGAGAATTCCCCTCGAACCTGGCGAGTGGTCCGCATGATGAGCGTGACCAACTCAGCATCCAGGCCTTCAAAGCTCAAAGGACAACACATGGGACGACGTGGAAACGATTCAGGAACACTATTCTAGTGATTCACCACCTTTGGGGATCTGGGTTTCTCGACACTTAAGATGTACCAATTAAAAGACGTATTCCTGTCGCGATCGGGATATATCCAGAGGCAGAAAGAGAATTAGCAGAGAATGCCACGACAATATGTGGAAACAGACAGATCGAGACCACCACTGCCGATATACTGTCTCCATCACCAACATCAGGATAGCGCTTGTCGTGCACTCACGGCCTGGCCTGCGCTGGTTCCACTGCCTTCCTGTATCGTCTAAAATAACTTTTCATGTCCCTTCAATGCTTTTCCTCATTCTCAACCTCCAGTTCTGTGGCGATTTTCTCCGAGGGATCAGGGTGGACGCTGTCAACGCCCCTCAGTGTCTTAGCGACCTCGTTGTTCATTCTCTCGTCAATGTCCTTCGAGAAGCACGCGGCAATGATAGCAACCCCGCCAAATGCAATGCTCGTCAGAAAGACCGTCCGAAAGGCCTGAGAATACGCGGTCTTCAGCGCCTCAGACACTGCGGCCAGGATCTTGGGGGTCATGTCTGGAACAGCTTCAAGTGCAGCCGCAGTGCCTTCGCCAATGGCCGTGAAGAGTGGCTGGAGATCCGAGGCCGGGAGGCCGGCGGATGTGGCGGCTGGTGCGACGTTGTCGGGGAGGGTGTGTTTGATACGGTTGTTGAGGATTGTCACATAGATGGTCGCTACGACAAATGTCAGCGGAGCACCATCCAAGAGGAGCTTTATGGCGAACGGCTGGTATTCGGGAAGTCAGGATGAACAAGGTTCTATTGAGGTGAGAGCCAACAAAGGAGAGGAAAGAAGCATACTTGCGATCGAGCCAGAGACCTGTTTCCATGAGCCGAGGAACCCACTTGCAAGTCCGATATCAGCCGGATCACTGATGAGTGCCGCCATGATGATGCAGATGAGCTCTTGATACCCCACACCAAGACCTCCCAGGACGGTGAACTAAGAATTAGAATTCCAGTCAGCCATCTCAAGAAAAGGATAATCTGATAGAAAGGGAGACCCAACCGCGATTGCCAAGGACCGTCTGTGCTGATTGGCGGCGGCGAGGGCGCCCAGAAAAGTGGTCATGATCACCGTACAGCCTATCAATTGATAGCGGTGGTGTCCAAGCGGCTTCATGAGCAGTCCCGCCAGAATCTCTCCCACGATCACCGCAGTGCCAGTGGTACACTGCGTTTCGCCACGTCAGCTGAACGGGTCCTCCCATACCATCATGATTTCTCCTCACCGCCAGCCAGCCGGCTTGAATGGTATCGGTGGTGTATAGAGTTGCAATCATCTCCGGCCATAACACGTTCATGGAGAAATAGATGACGGTTCCCACCGAGGCGGAAGCCACGACGGCAACGTAGTTTCTACTCTTGAGCAGCTTCATGGGAATCAATGGCTGTTCCAACGGCATGAAGACCTCTGATGATCATGTCAGCGTTGGTGAATCTGCGGACTCGACTTCCGTACCGTAGAGACCGAAAGCTATCAGACACGCGAAACCAACAACGAGAGTCGCAATAACATGGGTCGAGTGCCAAGGATAAGAAGAGCCTCCCCAAGCTAGATGCGATCAGTCAACAACACGGCCACTGCGGTAATCTCAACCGCCGCAGAGGTACTCACAGAGTCCTAAGAGAACCAGCACAAGACCGGCGCTGTAAAGCACTAGTCCGATATAGTCCATTTTTTTGATCTCGGTCCATCTCTTCTCACCGCGATGGATCTGCGTGTACCCGGGTGGGAAATAGAAGAACAGGAACAGGAGAGCCGAGATTCCACAGGTGATTATGTTCAGGTAATAGTTCCATCTCCATTGCTTCGCAGTATGCTTGACAAAGTCCTGGGCAATGATAGGACCGAAGGCTGCGAACGGGAACGTGGACAAGAAGAGGCCGCTATTGACGGCCGGGCGGGCCTTGTTAGGTACCAGCTCTGCGATCACGAAGGTGAAAGTGAGCTGGACGGCACCCGCAAAGCCCATCAAAACGGTTCCACCGATCACGGTAGGTATTTTGTTCGCCGTGCCACACACGATGGCTCCAACCAAACCAAAAGTCTGTCCTCCAATAAGGAAGTATCTTCGTCCCAAGATGTCACCCAGTCGGCCGACAAGGAGCAGCGCGACCTGTTCACACGACTCAGGACCGTCATGAGCAAGAGCGAACGGGATGAAAGCTTACACCTGCAACGAGAGTATAGGCAGTGGTGATGAGAATGTAGTTTGGGTCCGGTCCTAGACGAAGATCGAGGTCAATTCCATTGTCGCCGGAGCGTCAAGCGGGTAACGCTCCTGTCAACTTACCCAAGTCTTCATTGATGGTCGCGAGGGTGTTCGCCTAAGAGATCCATCTCAGCCATCGAATCGAAACGACCAAAACCATTGCAAGGCGCACCGGTAGCACAAATCCAAGGAACAAGCTGATGGCCATCAAACAGACGCCTGCGACGGAACCAATAAAATTCTTGCTGCGATAGTAGCCGGCGGGCAACTCTTCAAGCTGCAAAGGGCGTGATGTCTCGCCGTCTAGGTCGGACGATTGCGGCGTCTCAACCGCATCAGGCTGCTTCATTTCCGTCATGATCTCCGGCAGTGCGGTGGTGGAGGGATGAAACTATTGGCAAAGAAGAAATGCGAGATGAGAATGATGGAAATGAATGACGACCCGACACGGCACAGGTAGGGCAAGAGAGAAGACTTTAACCAGAGCAGTTGGAGGTCCGTATCAGGTCTTTGTCCGACAGAATCCTCGGTCGGGATCTGAGGTTCTAGAATGGGACACGGGTAATGGAGCAAGTTTGAACACCGAACTATCGAGGTCGATAGCTGCTTGGCTCGCGTGGCTTCGCCGGATAAGACTGTTCATCCGTGTATGAGGTTACAGTGAGATCGCAGCCTGTAGCAGGAGATAACGGGCCCGGGATAGCAAGCATTCTATCAACACAAGCATGGTAGAAGCGGAAACTTCAACGGTTCTTCTCAGTGGCCGATAACTTGCCTCGCTTACAAGAAGCTTTGCAAGTTTGGGGTCCGTTCCGATAGAGGGGAAGGGGATCTGATTGCTCTCCGAGAGTGATCCAAGGTGGTCTGACTGGTTTGTGTCGGGCGAACACAGGGCGATGCTCGTCAGCTTCAGAAATTTGTGGATTCCTGGATGACCAGGACCACGACCACGGGAGAGGACCTGCTAAGCAGGCATCATGACGGACCGACTGTATAGACAAGGTAAAGATCGATGTTGCAGAGACCGGCTCCGGGTGGTTCAAGAGCTAGGGGAAGTCGGAAAATAAAAAGGTGGTTTTGGTGTGGGACTAGTGTGCTGGGGCGGCTCGGGACAGGGAATAAGCCGGAGGATTGCCGTATGAAGTCTGTGGATCTTTGGTGGCTCCAAGTTGTCGCCCAAACTTCTAGTTACATTAGTCCCGTATTGGATGTGGAACCCGGCAGTTGGACTCGCGCTTAATCTCACATCTCTGATACTTGCCATTCTTTCCATGCTGAACAAAGTGGTAAAGAAGGGCATGAACCAGAAGTGATATGGGCCAGGTTATGCAAGTTGTCCAACCAGCACAATCCTCCACTTTGCGCGGTTGTGTGTATGTACATCGTTCACATCGGTCGAGGGAGGAGGCTGAGGACAGCATGTGTCCATGAGCAGATGAGCGAGCACCAAAATTAGTTGCCTGATAACTTTTTCCTACAGTAGCCCCAGCGCCCTCATCCGAACCTTGCCGACCCGCCACCCTGACAGTGATCAACGCTCTTCAGCGACAACATACTCGGTCGTGACGGTGATGGTGTTCTCGGACTTCACAATATACTCTTCGCTCTCCCGTCGAGGAGCCGAGCGGATATCCGTTTGAATATGAGATGAGCCGGGGGCCATGTTTTCTAAACGAATGTGTCGGTCATGTCTGGTCGAGAAGTTGGGCCCGTAAGATCGGTGATTGCGTGACCCGGTCGTGTCTCTGGAAGTGGACAGTCCGAGGAACGAGTGGATGTCTGGGAACTTGAAGGACAGGAGAGCCTTGAAGCTGGGAATGCACGCGCAAATGACCGCAACGCAGACTTCGACGGAAGACCAGTTGAGTTCGTCCACCAAAATCCCTATCACCGGGTCAGTAGGCCCATAGGTACGAAGGAGCAAAGATCTCTCACAGCTGATGTCTGTACTGGTGTTCTGGAGGAAGGTCGCACGTATGATGCTCGTGATGCAGATCCTATCTCAAATTAGTTGGAGCTCTTCGTCGGAAATAATGATGGACCACTCACAAGAGACCAAGCAGGAACATGGCGCAGATACCGAGCTTTTTACCTCGTGGTAGCTGGGTATGCCAAAGGATGGGAATGGGCAAGATGAAGATGACGAGATCTGTAGCGAGCTTGATCCCGAATGACAGGTAGAAGAAGGGCAGCAACTCAAGGCATTTGCCATTGATCCCAGGATGCCAGGCTTTCTCAACTGGTGAGCACTGGAAGATCACGACGGCCACTTCTTCAATGCATTGGCAGGCGAGAAATGCAATCAACAAGTAGCACGCCCACGCCACTTTTCGGCCTGGGAAGAGTCTCAGATAGAAGAAGAGGAAAGACATCTTGATCGTAACAAAGGCAAAAACGTAGAGAATTTCCGAGGCAAAGTCGAGCTGCTTCTCTATCAGTCTCAATCCGTCCAACAAGTGGGAGAACGCTCAGACCCTCAGGAACATCGTGAGATCATGCGGCGTCAGAGTCTGGATATGTCTTCCATAGCCGTATTTAACCACTAGAGATACCGCAGGTCTGAGCCAAAATATTTGCCATTCTTGAACGCCTAGACTTACTCCACGCGCATACAAAGCACAGCCCAAACGTGAAAATCTAGTTGATGCGAAGGGGAGTCAGTCAAACTTATTGCTGGGGACTCAGGGCTACCCACATAGCCAAGTATGCAAAAGACTGGACGAAAGGTGTCAATACGGCTTTCATTTGCATTCACGGAAGGGGTATTGCTCACCATCATCAAGCCCAAACGCTTTCAAATACAAGCCACGAGTGAAGAGCCTCGCTGCCATTGCGATCGTGGCTAAGCCGAGGAGGAGGCTGTTGACTAAGATGACACTTGTGGTCCTCGAGCCCGAGTGTTGCTCCGATGTCGCCATTTCGTCGCACTTGATAAGGGACAAAGCAAAAATCAATTGAGATCATGATACATGAATAGGAGGTTGTGGGAGAGAAGAGCGAAGACGCATGTTATGATGCTCCCGCCTGCTCTTGATACAGCACTCTCTGGCCACTGTCGCAGCGCACTGTGGGCTGTTTCTGGATTAGGGCACATTACTGCAAGAGTCGGCATTTTCCTGTACCCCTGAGACCAACCGGTCTCCTGCCCCCTGGAAGACATCAGACGTAGATAGAAAGATGGATGATGAGTCGGCGGGCGAATGCTTGTCTTCCCTGGACGCCAAAGACACTAATGACCAGACTTGAGCTCGGTAATGTTATCACGGCGTAACAGAAAGCAGGCCGGAGTCTCCATCGCGGCAGCGTGCCTGATTTCGGGTACAGGGATGGTGCCCGGGGGTGGCTGCAGTAGTTCGAGACGAAAAGTCGGTCTCATTCTATCCTATCTGCACAAGTGGTGTTGCAGGAGCAATTCAGGGTGCCAACGGCACGGGCAGACCCTGGTGATCTTCGCAGGGAAGCTGATTTCTCCGATTCGTAGCATGCATCACTAGTGCCATGGTTTCGCTGCAAACCCTGGCCAGGGCGCTGTTGAGTTTTGTCGGCCGCTCGGAAGTCATATCCGCCGAGAGGCCAGGTTGTCTGCTGCGAACTTCTTGTGGCATGAAATGAGGAAGACGATGGCATTATTGGAGAGCGGAAATGTCCAACGTGTCACGTGCAGAGGGACGCGTTTCGCCCACCAGTTTTACGCTAAGCCATGGTTGGACTAGCGCAAGCCACCAAGGCTCCCCCACCTAAACAGTAGAGATACGGACACCACAGTACATAATCTTACAAAACAGACCCCCTGCCTGTTACATAACGCGTGCTGCTGGCTCCTGAATATTCAGCTACGTAGCATGCTCTCCTCTCCGGCTCTTGTGCTCTCCTCGCCGGCTCTTTTTGTGCTCGAATGGCAACCCCTCCGTACCATGCCGTTGTATTTGGTGCTTCTGGCATCAATGGCTGGGCCTTGATAAAAGAATTACTCACTGGCTATCCTACTCCAGATACTTTCAGCAGAGTTACGGCAGTTCTGAATCGCCCACTTTCACTTCCAGACTCACAATGGCCTCAAGACGGTCGGCTTCAAGTAGCGACTGAAGTCGACTTAACCGCGGATGTCAAGGCGCTCCAGGGTACAATAAAAACAAAGATAACTGGAGCAGAGAGCATAAGTCACGTCTATTACGCTGGTATGTCCGGGAAATTCGAGAAAATATACCGTAAGCTCGCTGATGAAGTGGAAGCGTACAAACAGAGCGATGACCCGCAGGAGGAATGTCGGGCCAATACTGAGATGCTCAGGGGTGCAATCAACGCGATTGAGAATCTTTCCAAAGCGCTCACTTGTGTTGTCCTGATCACAGGCACAAAGGCGTATGGACTTCAGATGCTAGACAAATTCCCCTACAAGGATCAGGTCCCGCTGAGCGAGTCTCTACCCAGGATTCCGCCTGAATATGCGAAAGATGTCTTTTACTACCATGAGGTGGATGCTCTGAAGGACCTATCACAAGGGAAGAGCTGGACATGGTGTGAAGTCCGTCCCGACGTCATTGTAAGCGCGTATCGAGGTCCCAACCCAGTTGGCTATGCTGACCATCGACCAGGTCGGTCTCGCTCCCATTGGCAATGCTCATTGCATGGCCCAGACGATGGGCATTTACCTCAGTCTGTACGCCTTCGTCGAGGGTCGGGGTGCTGAAGTTCCTTTCCCAGGTACGCAAGGGACATATATCTCCTTGTCAAGCGATTCGAATCAGGACATCATTGCTCGATTCAGCATCTACGCTTCCTTACGTCCAAAGCTCTCCGGAGGCAGAGCCTTCAACATTGCAGATACCGTTCAGCCAAGTTCGTGGAGCATCCGCTGGCCATTATTGGCAAATTATTTTGGCTTGATCGGTGTCGGCCCGTCGGATCACTCTTCGCACCCAACGGAGTACGTGACAACACATCAAGATGCTCTAGAGGAGATGTGCAAGAAATATGGGTTGAAGGTGGACGTGATCATCTCTAGCATGAGAAATCCCGGTGCGAGGATGAATTCGTTGAAGTACTTGCCCTTTGACCGGACATTGGACCTGAAGGAAGCGAGGAGGCTTGGGTTCGAAGAAACGATCAGTGTTGAGACTTCGTGGTACTCTGCGTTTGACAAGCTGAAGATAGCCAAGATCATTCCTCCATAGATGTTCTACCCTGTAGGACAGGTATTTGCGAATCTGGGTGCTGGTTTCCTGGGTCGTGCGCAGAAGATCGTCCAGGCCGTAGAGCAGGATATTCCGGAGCTCGCATAAACTTGCGACACAGCCAAGGTACTAGCTGATACAGGCAGAATCGGCTCGGGGAGGGATTCTGAAATTGTCAAGGTCGAACGGGTTGATCGTTGATTTTCACAAAGTCTGAGGCTCTCATCAGAAGGAGCATGGTAGAAATGCAGCTTTGTTGGACTCACATCACTTACGACCGAAATATCAGCCAGAAGAGGTGCTTTCACAAAGCCGTGGTGCCTGGCACTGCCACACAGGGATTCCGATATTCCAACACCATCGGTTTCAAGTAAACCGTGCCGTGGATCGAGATAGTGCTACTACCGTCGTACTGGACTGCATCGTCGGCCTCGTCTCGGGCTAGATCGGCGTGGCCGACGTCGTGCTGTTGCATCAGTCTGGTGGACAGTAGGAGGGCTACTCTAGCTTCGGTCTCGCTTATGTTAGGGTAGTTTTCCCGTTCGACGCACCTCTTGATGCGATCGAGAATCGCATCGTCCACTCGGTGCCAGGCATGGCATGATGGTGCTCGTCCTGTGCTCGAGTCCTGGCCATCGCTTTCTGGCGAGGTAGTGGCGGCGGCTTTCCGGGTGGAGCTGCTCGCCGGGGTCTGGATCGGGGCTGGGACAGGCGCTGAGGTTGAGGGGATGGTTGGAAATTATGAGCCACCGTGTTGCACTTCGGAACTATTGCTATTTTGCTGGTTATTGTTGACATCGCGCCTGTTCAATATTTCGAGATCGTTTGGTGGCCATTGTAATTCACTTGACCCTGAATAGATCAATGACCCTGGATGACTCCAAATTGAATGTCGGGGACTCACTATTAGAGGGGGGTGTCATAAATGTTGGCGCTTCAGCCACGTTCAATGACCACTCTGGCTTTAGCACCCTCTTGCTAGATCGAGCCACCGGGAGACACGATAACCCGGGAGAGTTTCAGGCCAATCCGAGATCTTTCTCTCAGGCCATCAGGGCAATACGGCAAATGCCATCCAGCCCTTTATCGACACACCAGAGCTCCAAGCGCTCTCGGGCGCGCTCCTTCTGGAGCAGCTCCGGGCTCACCAGCACCACACATCTCAAGGGGAAGATCATCCGGATGTAGCCACATCCATCCTCAAACGCCTCGATGTATTGCGCCGCTGCGAGGTTAGTGGTACAGTGTGCCACCATCAACCGATGATAGATCTGCCTCTCCACGGATCCTTTGCCCATTTCGGCGAGAATCAGGATCCAGACGAGGCTGTAAAAAGCCATCGTGATGGCTGTTCCCGAATCAGGGAGAGTGGATGGTCCGGCCACATAGTCCCACAGATCGACCCCGGAGAATATTCTTCTCTCGTCGGTCTGATCGTACCTGGCCATGTGATATTCATCTCCCATTCTTTCCCAAATGAGTTGGATTTTCATCATAATGGAAGGGATTAAGATACCATCTGAGCCCTGCTGAGCGGAAATGGAGTGGTTCGATGGCCGCAGCATCTCGGGCAGCTGCAGCAGGATATCCATCACGTGGTCAAATGTTGATTTCGTCCTGGTGTGAAATGGAATGGTCGTCCACCCCTCCGCAGCAAAGAACGATGGCGACCGAGTCATCATCGATACATATACCTGGAAGAAAAAGACACAATCCCCTTAGCCGCGCGGCTGGGGGAATGCGGCCTGGGAATATGGGATCTCTTACCATGTGAAGCCGGACTGTTTGAAACAACTGGTGAAACGGCGCTTTCTGGCACCGTTGCGGACCAAGATGCTCCAGCAATGCTCCGGCGCCCAGCACGTGCTGGAAATAGCCTGTGATAGATGTAGATGATGTCACTTCGTAATACGCGAGCATGATCGCCATGTGGATGTCTTCCGCGCTGGGCGAGGGTTTGTCGGGCGAGTCCGCTCCAAGCAGTTTGGCACGCAGATGTTGCAAGCCCAGTCCGTACCATCGTCGTGCCTCCAACTCGCAACATGAGTCTTGAGTTCGCTTACCGTACAGAGCCAGCGATGCGGCGAGGATGGAGGACCTTAGGTCGATCCGAGCGCTGGCTGAGGCCATGGAAAGGAGCACAAGCATCCATCTGTTCGGCTTCACCTGGTTCAGCGCGGAGGTGATACCACTCATCCGTTGCTTCCATTCGAGATGGAGGAAATAGACAACAATCGAGATGGAGACCCAGGCATCCAAGACGCGATGGAGCACACTTGTACAGGCCCGTGGGAATCGCCGGTGGACTTGACGGCGAGCTCCGGCTGGCGCACGGCTGTGATGAAACAGTGAGCCACATCAGCACATTGCGTGAGAAATGGGGTCGAACCCGTCAGGCAGAAATGCTGGTTTTGAGGGGGGCCGAAGCTACTCAAGTCAAGATTGTGACAAAAGGAGAGCGGTTCTTGTAGCGACGTCAAAAGCGGCAGCAGCCAAGACCTGCGCTATTCCTGTTGACCTAAATATGGAATTGTCACGTGATTGTTGTAGCCAGCTGAGCCAGTTGACCTGTGCCAGAGGGCCAGTTGACCAGAAGGCCAGAAGATGAGATGGTCACGTGATGCAGAACTGGATGACTAATAACTAGCGCCAAGACAGAGCCAAGACAGAGTGGAAGGATGAGAATGAGTGAGATGGATGAGATTGATGTCTGAGAGAGCGAGTGCCGCGACTAAGCAGCACTCACCTGCCATCACAAGAAATGAATCATCAAGTGGTGAAGAGACAGCCGTCCAGCGCTGTGATTGGCTGCAGCATTTAAAGTCTTGGCGACGGCAAGTCTCATGGCCAATCAGAGCGCTTGATTCACAGGATTCCTGAATCAAGGTGTTTTGCTGGGCCAGCCAGCAGTACCCGGGTTTGACCCATGTTAATACGAGGTGACTGAGCAAATATATCGTGCAGAGACGCAAAAATTGAAGCAATACACGGTCGGCTGAACAACAGGTCATGATCTTGGTCCAGCTTTTCTCCATCATTCGTGTTCGTGCCTGACCTTCTCAGCTATGACTGTTCGATCGATACTGGCAGGTGTACACCTGGCTGCTGACAAAAGAAGAAATATGGTGAAGAAATAGAGAAACAATTGACCACCTTCTCGCCTTGAATGGCAGAATACAGATGCCGCAGTGGAGACTATCATACGTTCGTCGACTTTGGAAGAGCTCAATATCAACAGAGTCATTCTCAGCCCTATACTGCTACAAAGAGACTGACCACTACTCTGGCATCAGACTTCCACTGCCGAAGACCTGCAAAAGGTCACTGCATTATGCATTATTTTTCCCTTGAAGATGCACCCCCCGCGTCGGTGCATCTCCTTTTCACACTTCGCACCACTGGCGATCTGGGCACGAGTGGCAGCTAAGAGTCTTTGTTCGGCTCGCTATTCCGCTCGCTCGCGCCCTTGATGAATTGGCTGAGGTCGCCCACGGGCAAGTTGAGGGGAAAGTCGACTGCGGCCAGCAGCTGGACAAAGAACAGGTACCACCCCAGCAGACAGACGGTGAACGTGAGGCCGCCCGCGGCATGTGCAAGATGTGGAGCCGCGATGCCCTCTGCCGCCTTCCAGAAGTAACCCGCGAGGCAGCTGAAGGCAGGAACCAGCAAGGTGAAGATGAGGACGAAGACAATGTTCGTCCGAAGGGCCACAATCATATAGACAAAGCAGAGGAAGGCCATATACAGCATGAAGAAAGCGAACGTCGCGGTGAAGGTTGGGTTGGAGCTCGCCGTCGCCGGATCGTTTGGCTGGTATGCCACGGACGCATTGAAGTATGGGGTCAGTGTTGCGCCAAACGAGAGCCAGAAAGCGCCGAAAGAACCGAAGACGACAAAGGGGAAGGTGTTGCCCAGGATGAATTCAAGGAAGGCGCCGAGAACCATGAGAAGACCACCGAAGAAGTAATACACTCCACTGTGAGCCTGTCAGAAGAGTACGCCAACGACGAGGACGCGGACAGGGGAGGAATGATGACGACTTGGGAGGACATACACTTCGGCAGCACCCAGACCGCCAGAACCTCGCCATCCCAGGAGGACGTTCGAAAGAGGGGTCAGAGAGAGGAGGAAACCGACGAGGGCACTATTCATGGTCAGTATGCATGTGTGGGCGAGGTTGGCCGATGATGGACGTACAGAGGCGTGGGATTACCAAACGTGGATCGGATGTTGTTGGAGACTCGATTCTTGGGTGACAGGTAAATCTTCTCGAAGAGCTCCGGAGTGATCGAAATGCTCCCCGCGGTTCTGATCCTTCTCAACGCCGTTTCGCTGTCGTGGTGGTCGTGGTGAAGGTCATATTTGCCGTCAAACCGGCCGTTGACCGAGTCGCTGCCGGCATGGTCCTTCTCAACGTCGGGTACGTTCGCCATCTTGAGCTCGACAGGCTGGGTAGAAGGATGAAACGGAGCAATATCAGGTGGTGGCGGTGGAAAAAAGGCGGTGTTTGGGTGGGGTTTGCAAAAGGGGTACTGAGTCACAAGAACACGGCAGATGCAAACAGAGGGAAACGGATCAATATATGCCTCGATCGCCTCTCAGAAGCGAGATGGTCGACAGTTGTCTCCTCTTGGTGGAGAGGAGAGGTCCTAACCCGCTCAGCCGAATCCCAGTCTGGTCACATCCCGAGACTGCGACCAGGTTGAGTGGAGATCTGTGGCAAGCCTAAGCAAGTTGCGAAATTGGGGAAACCGCTTTGACAGGAGGACGACCTGGTTCCAGGGCGGGAATGGGCCAGTGAACCAGCTTCTATGCCGCAGTTTCGAGTCCACGTCCTCGATTCAGCGAAGCCTGTCTGCACGATGAGTTGCCAGACATCTCCACGAATCGCCAGGAAGCACGGACAGCTCAATCTCCAGCACGCCCGTGGATTGGTGGCACTTGACACATCTGCGGGGAAAGCTGGGGATGATGGGAAGGCGGAATAATGGTTACCTCTATGATCAAGTTGTTGATCGAGTCGTCGCGCCACCCAACCATCCACCCCCTTCCCCCCGGGACTGAGAGCCTCTTCATCGATATAAGTCGAGGATGGTGCCCTTTCCCTTATCATGCAGACTCATCTGCTCACCTCGAGGCAGGACAAAGCACTGCCGACCTTTCCGAAGTCTCTCGCGGAAACATTCCATTGGTTGGTCGTCCATGAGAGTCCAAAGTGGAAATTGGTTGAGGTAGTGGGTCTCCTTTGGTGCGTGTGCCGCACCATCCTAAAATATTGGGCCGGAGTCTCGGAAGAAACTTGTTTGCGGGGTTTAGTCCCGGAGTACCTTCGCGACTATTGTGAACAAGCAGAGGTCTCTTCTTCTGCCATCGGACTGGCTGATCGGCGATCTATTGTACAGACTGTGGTCACTGGATGTCCGCTTTTGTGCCTGGCACAATGCAAAGTATAATTCATCAGTTGACTCCTCACAGCCAATTTTGTGCTTGGTCCGGTCTTTGGCCGCTGGATGCGAGGAGGGTGGTATTGGAGACTGCCTTGGGGTCAGAATGTCAAGTGGCTGGAAAGCGGAACCGACCCGTTCTTTGGCCAAGCGAATTGGGCGATCTCGGATGCTGTCGTGCATCCATCACTTGCCAGGCACAACACCACATTGACACCTGGATCAAGGTGCGGAGCAAGCACATCTTTCCTCACGTTCATCCACCAGCGGCCGGCGTGTCACCGTTCGCTCTCCATGGGCCTCCACACCCGCCAGACTGGAGCCTTCAGCGCGAGACAACCCGTGCCACATGTCCCGCCTGAGAGGACGAGCTTGAAACAGGGTTGCGGAGGGCATGGTTAAGGTTGGGCCGGACAGATGGGGGGGCTGCATTTCCGTTGGTCCTCCCTTGACCCTACTGCACCACCGGCAATGGATCACGGAGAGGAAGACCTGGTAAAGCCACGTGACCAACCCGGAAAGAAGGTGTAGCGGTGTGGACAACTGAAAAGCACTGAACTGATCTGTCAGGCTACGGCAAATGTGAGAGGCCGAATCCATCGGTCCGACCAAGGTTGCATGATGGTCGGCCTGGAATGACCTCGCAGAGTTGCTCTCTACCCTGTATCGGGCAATCCGCCCGGCGCCCGCGCTGGAGCACTCTCAAGGTCGAGGCGATGTCGCGATCTGGGAAACAATGGGTGCCTGACCCGAGTCTCGTCCGACAGAATCGACCCCTCCAGCTGGGGCGGTGGATTTGGGGAGGTCCAATGTCGATGGTCACTTCTCTCCGGTCGCTGCTGAGGAAGACTCAAACGGTGTCATTCCTCGGAAAGTGCATATGCACGAGTGGTGCAAACACCGAGATGTGCTCGCAAAGGGGAAAAGTCATCATCAAGCATGTTCTCCAAAGCATATTCAGGTAGGTAATCCGTCCCATCCTGCCACCGCTCCAGAGACGATCGGGCGTGGACTTGTTGGCACAGAGATAACCATCTTGACTGGGCGGCCATGGCAAGGCACAATCGGAGTGCCAACGGACACGGTTGCAGGGACACGGTTGCAGGGACACGGTTGCACGGGCAGCAGGCATAACGAATTGAACAATATTTTACACGCTTGTGTCGCCTACATGTATGTACAGATGGGGTACCGATTTGCGCTCAGCGATGAAATGGCGCCAGCCTGAGAGAGTCCAGGGCTGGATATCAGATCTATTCAGTTCAACACCATATCAATGGTGTGGTGTCCCACACTCCTGTCCAGCATTCAAAAGTCAGGATGTGCTGAATATCAGGCGACTTAACTCTCCGCCGATAGCTTTGTGAGGTATGCTTCCAGATCGAAGTTTTTGTCATTGGGATCACTTATGACTGCCAACAAATCAGTCCTGCCTCGATCTGGACGCACACATGGCCTGCGCAACGTACTGTCACCACTCTGTGCCTGCGGAGGCTTTGTTTTCTTTGCCCATTCCAGCTTGGCCTTTTGGATTAAATCAACCTTGTGCTGATATTCTGCCGCCTCGTGCGCCGCCTTTGCATTCGCCGTGATCGATCTCTGGTGCTGGAAGCCGTAAAAGATGCCCAAGAGCAGAGCGGAGTAACGGAGCACCTTTATGCGCGGTCAGCGGAAAGCTCTCGTCCACCGAGCGGGAAAGCATGCGAGCGGAAAAAGCCGTACATTGACTCCCTGTGAGGTGGACATGGTGAATGTTAACTCTTGCCCTCGAGGGCCGCGGACGATCTAGTGGAGATACAAGCTGAGAAGCACAAGCAGCAGCTAGAAATACTTCATGAACCGCCAATTGGTATAAATCGCGGCGAAGACGATCGTCCTTTTCTGGTGGTGGTCGGAGCTTCCGCAGTCTCTGAAAAAGCTCGGAATCCAAGCTCACGTGATTCCGCGTCCAACTCCACCACCTTGCACTCCACCATTTCAGGGCCCGGTGAATATGACACTTGCTCGGCTCCATGCCCGTCGACCATAATTCAATATCACATCCGTCATGTCGTCGCGTAAGGACGAGCTCCTGGCCAAAAAGGCTCGCCTGGCCGAGCTGAAGCGACAACGTGAATTGCGACAGGGACAACTCGGTCGACAGAGCGTTGGGGGAGAGGTGAAACATTGTCAAGTCGTCTAATTGGACTCAGTCTTTAACGCTTCACAGACACCCTCGCCGGTAAAAAGCGCAGAAGAACGGCGGTCTGAAATCGACAAAATCGTCTCCAGCCTGATCGATCGTCAGAGAGACGGGACCCCTTCGCCGATTAGACGAGCAAGCCGACCGAGTTCCGTCGATGCCGGCCATGTCCCCCCGCTGGATGGTCCCGAGTTGTTGCAGCGTCGACCTCAGATGCAGTCTGTCTCGACGCAGACAATGACCCCGGATGAGACCCTCCCTTCTTTCTCTGAGACTGTGCAAGCGCCGGCACCGTCCCGGCCGACGCGCGAGTACATCACATACACCAAAGGGGTCCAAACCGATCTCTACACAGACTCTTGGACCGACCAACAAGATGATTCGGAAGACCAGAGGTCGTCGCGGGCCAAAAGACGATCCAGTCGAAGCGACGAAGAAATCCGAGCACATCTGAAGAAGGAGATCGAAGAAGAGCTTCGGTCGACCCTGAATCGAGACCCAACCACGACCGCCATGACCGGACCTCAACCACGGTTTCCGCTGCGAACTCTGACCTCCAACGAACTCAACGCCGTCACGGCGTCGTCTGAATTCCTGTCGTTCGTGGAGCGGTCATCAAAAGTTCTTGAGCGTGCCCTGGATGAAGAATATGACCTGCTGGCGGATTACACGCGCACGTCCGCTCTGGAAGATGACGACGATGACACGACTCCTCACCAAGGGCGCACGAACAAAAAGTCCCACGCATTACGGGAGTCGTTGCAGTTCTTTTCCGACCGACATACCCGGAAGCGGATGGTCTCGGACCTTCATTTCTCTCCGCATTTTAATGAATTGGTCCTGTCGTCCTATACCAAGAATCCTTCGGCTCCCCATGAGCCTTTTGGTCTGGTGCTGCTGTGGAATGTCCATGCGCCCTCTCGCCCTGAATACGTCTTCACGAATGGGTCCGACGTGCTCTCCGCCCGTTTCTCGCCATTTCATCCGAATTTGGTGATCGGAGGATGCTATACCGGCCAGATCTGTCTCTGGGATACGCGCATCTCGGGTCGCACCGGGGCCCCTGTCCAAAAAACGCCCCAATCTGGTTCCCACCTTGGCCATACGCATCCGGTGTACAATCTCAGCGTGGTGGGGACCCCCAATGCCCACAACATCCTCACGGCGTCGACGGACGGCGTGGTCTGTTCGTGGTCGGTGGATATGCTCACCCAAGCTCAGGAGCATCTGGTCCTACATTCTCCCACGCCGGCAAAGGCCGACTATCTCGGACCCACGAGCATGAGCTTTCCCGCCTCCGACCCCACCTTCTTCCTCGTGGGCACGGAAGAAGGGAGCATCTATCCTTGCCATCGATATGACCGTGCTGGTGCCAAGGCCGGCGTGGACAGTCGCGTCGCCTATCGTGGACACACGGCACCGGTCATGAGTACACAATTTCATCCGGCCCGTGGCCCTGTCGATCTCGGTGACCTGCTTCTCAGCTCCAGCTCCGACTGGTCTGTGAAACTGTGGCGGGTGAAGCCAGCTGCCGGCTCGAGCGCCGCCGCCGCCGCCGCGGTGTCTACCTCGCTGAGCAATGGCAATGCCCCGCAGGTCATCAGCCCGGTTCTGGACATTTCTCGAGAAGATTTGGTTTATGATGCGAAATGGGCGCCCCACAAGCCGTCGGTTTTTGCATGCGTTACCGGCGCCGGCGAATTGGAGGTGTTCAACTTGAGCTACGACCTCGAAGTCCCCATCGTCACGGCCGCTCCCAGCCGGGGGAAAAATGGAATCATGCCTTTCAAGGGACTGAACAAGTGCGCCTGGGAGGAAAAGAGGGGGGCCAATATTGCCGTTGGAGGTCTGGACGGCGTTGTCACCATATTTGACGTCGGCAAGAGCCTGCAGTGTGGAAGTGGCGAGGCGCCCATGGAAGAATGGCTCGGAGTGAAGCGCATGGTCAGCAAGCTTGAAAATGCCACCAAGGTTTGATCCTGGTGATTTGTGCATTGAGCATGGTTTGGGAGGGAGAACCGACGGCGTGTTGACCTGATTGCACATATGATACCCCGGTGAGCATTGTTCAGCATTCTCAAAGGAAAGCGAGATGATCGTCCGATTCATGTCTTCCATTCTCCTGTTCCCTTTTTGTCCTTTCTTCACGACAGTGATCGCTTGCAGGCTGCCACTTCCTGTCCGTGGCCGTGTGCCGCGCGTTTGACTTCATCTGGCACATTCATTCACCTGGTTTGGGACTGTCCTTCCCGTCAATCTTTGGTCGTTGAGCGGCAGTCGATTTAGAGCTTCGCGTGGAAATCGAGTCCGTCGACGGCCAGGCCAGTCAGATCCACCACGACGTCCCCTCCTCCCACTGTCACTTCCTCACAGTCGTGCTCCGGAACGCCGTCCACAAACTGGGTGACGACAAAGTCGACTCGTTTTCGACCCACCACGACCATGGGCGCATGCCATGTGCCGGCGCCGTAAGTGACGGCGTGAGCGCCGGTCGCCATGAACGCCCGTACTCTGCTCAGGTCGGGCGGGTGGGAAATTGGGATTTTGCCGCCAGCCGATGAGGCAGCACGCCGTGGACTAGAGAGGGACGGGGCGACGATGACAAGGAACGTGGCTGATGGGTCGTCGGGCGACAGGCCCAACGGGCAGAAGGTCTGTGTCGTGTACGGATGGCGCTCGAGGATGTGGACAGGGAACTTGCCGTTTTGGATCCGTCGTGGGAAGCAGGAGAACATGCTCATGAGTGGTTTCGATTTGCCTTGGTCCGGATAGTTGTTGGTCAAGGGGGAGATGGGGGAAGTCTTGAGAGCAGAATTCTGGTTGGCAAAAATGGGTGTGATTTGGTGAGCTGGGTGAATGGGGGGGGGGATTGAAGGCGGTACGGTATGGAGACTGCTGCTGAAAGGGCATGTTATCGCCACACCGAATTCAGAGAATGAAGAAGGTGTGAACGGTTCCAGAGTGACTGTGAGTGGTCTCTCAGGTGTGAGTGTTGGAGGCGCCATCAGTTCTTGACCGATGGTTGAAGTTCAATGTCTTCAATGCGCTCAACCGCAAGACTGGCAGATATAAATGGTTGCAGATCTCGTGCTAGTTTCGGCAATCTCCGATGTCTTGCCAATGACGGCAACTATTAGACCAGTGTCTTGACAATGTCTAGGATAGCAGTATAGTTGGTCTTAAGAGCCAAAAAGATTCATAGCCCAAGAGGGGTTCGAACCCTCGACTTTCGCATTCCTCTAAGGGTTCCTTGCAGGAAGTCCCGGAGTCATACTGGATGCCAGGCATACAATATAAGAACGACTGAAATGCAAACCGTCAGAGGTTTGCCAGCTTGTTTGTGCAGTGCCATGTGTAATAAAACTTACCACGCTAACCACTGCGTCACTGGGCTTTTCGCCGCTCGTTCGGAGCCTTATCGATAGCGATTTGAGTGCTCTCTAATATATGAGCTGAATTTATCGGACCACGTGCGGTCGCGTCAGGACTAAAGGAGGGGTAACAGCATCGCGACCTGCGGCGGTCCGTGGTGATGGTTGTGTAGATCTTGGGCCACGGAAAGTGAATGCTCCTAGTTGGCTACCGACACCAGGTTGAAATATAAATGTCAAAGGAAACAGAGGATCTGATGGTGCCCGAGATTAGGTCGAATTTTTCCGCACAGTCTTTGCACAGAACTCACTAACTGGATTCGGTGCTGCCCTGAGCTGCCCCTCAGCATTCGGGATCTTGTGTGGACTCGCTCAATCAGCATGCCTGATACTCCCAGTGGCAGCGGCCAAGAGGCCGAAGATGACTACCTGACTATGACTTTCGACGAGGTCGCACCCGCCCAGAAGACGGAGACGCTCACCCAGAAGAAGCGCCGGCTGGCTCGAGAAGCCGAGATGAAAGGCCGACCCAAGTCGAAAGCCGAGCTGGCGGCGGAAGAGCGCGCCCAGCGGGAAGCGGCACTCCAGACCAGCGCCATGGCCGACACGAAGAGCAAAGGATTCAAGATGATGGCGGCGCTGGGCTATAAGCCAGGCACGGCGCTCGGCGCGGCGAGAAACGCGAACGGAGAGCGTGATACGCGATTGCTGGAGCCGGTCGGGTTGGAGATGAAGGACGGGCGGAGCGGGATTGGAGCGGATGCGGAAAAGAAGAGGAAATTCAGAGAGCAGATGCAACTGCGAGAAGAGGGTGAGAAGAAGCGGAAGGTGGAGGAAGGCGAGTTTCGGGAACGCCAGCAGAAGGAGAGGGAGGAGAAAAAGATGGAGGGCCAGATCTGGGGCGCGATGAAGGTCTGTGAGCGATTGGAAGAGGAGGATGAACAGCACGCCGGCGGAGATGATGGAGATGGCGATGCGACCAAAAGGGCGAGGACGAAGCCGTTGAAGAGCGTGAACGTTCTCTGGCGGGGTCTGGTCAAGCAAAGGCAGCTGGATGAGAGGGACCGGAGGATGAGGTATGACTTGCACCAGTCACTGTCACGGGTGCCTACCTACGACGATCCGGACGAGGAAGAAGAGGACAGGATTGCGCTGGGGAAGAAAGACAATATCGAGGAAGTCGAACTGGATCTCGACCAGGAAGATGAGGCCTTGGATGAGTTTGAAGCCTTGGATGTGTCAGAGAGGCTAGCCAGACTCGTCGGATATTTGCGTGAGAGATGGAATTACTGTTTCTGGTGCAAGTACAGGTATCCGGATCAGAGAATGGAGGGATGTCCAGGGCGCACCGAGGAAGACCATGATTGATCGAGGACTGTTTCTACCATTCTATGAGAGTGGTTGGGACCTGAATACTGAAAGGTGAGACGGAGACACCTTCAAACGAATGCGGCACAAAGGTGCCTCTCCCTAGATGACCACATTGCTCCACTGACCGTCTGGACGGATCAACTGTCATGGTGGTAACAGTCACAGTGTGGTCATCCCCATTGTTCACCTCTGCCATGCCGGCCACCAAGTCGACACACTGTCCCAAGACTGAAGCGGTGAGTCTGGTGACGAGAGAAGCGCGAGGAGAGTGTTGAGCGTTGTCGGTCACTGATGACAGGCAGCCGTCACTATCAGCTCCTGAGGGCGGAGCGGTAGGAGAGCTCCTAACACGTGGACGAACGTGGAGGGAAGAACGATGAAACGATGAACGAAGCTGGCAGTCAGCCTGCCGGCACAGCCACCGGTGATGTTGACTCTACCTGTTGGCAACAGCCATCGAGTTCCCTCTGACCAGCGCCATGTCCGTTATCATTCAATGGCCTAAAAATGGGCTTCCTCGCATGTCCCCCTAATTGTGCTGGAAATCGTCTGAGGCCTCACTTCTGGTGGCGGTCGCAGGAACCTGGTTCTCGAGATGATCATCCTCCAGGCACAATCCCTATTTCTGGAAACTCTTGCAAGAATGACGGCAGAGAGTTCCACAGACTGACCTGCATGGGCTGGGGGATCATGATTTCCATGCTTAATCCCGAATCAAACCAACACCGGCCGATGTCAGAGAGATCGGTGATTCAAAAAAGCCGAATCCCGTTTCATCAAATCCGTCAGCAGATCGGAGGCTGGCATGAACTTTAGCATCAAGGCGTGGAGAGCTTGAATGACATTGGCTCCGTCCGGTGTGTGGTGGGCCTCCTTCCTCTACATTTGGTCCCGCGCTAACCTCCTGTCGTATTCATATTGCGCTAACCTACTTTCGTATCCGGACAATACTCAGAGTGGCGTCAAACATGTGGACATAACGGATGTAACACGCTGGAACGACGGGTCTCTTTACGGAGTTGTGGTATAAAAGTAAGGTTTGTGAAGACGTCGACGGATTCTCTTGCAGACATTCGAGAGTCCCTTCTTGTCCGAGCTGACAGGCCTGTTTGCTTTTTCTTGGTTCAGATACATACCATTCTATTCTCATACCGCTCTACTTGTGTGGCTGCAATCGTTGACTGCAATCGTTGACTGCAATCGTTGACTGCAATCGTCGATTGATCAGAGTCATGGCGCCAGAATATGCCAGCCAACAGCCACAGGGCTTCAAGAACTATATCGAAAAAGTTGCGATTGTCGGGGTCAGCTGGCATGTCCATTCTTTGCCGTCAGTTCTGGAGTTGACTTCCTCATAGGCAGGTGGCAATGTGGGGAAATTCTTTACAGAGGCTCTGTTTAAAACCGGAAAGCACAAAGTCACCGCCATTACTCGGTCGGAGAGCACGAGCAAATTCCCAGCGGGTGTCGAGGTCAAGAATGTGAATTATGACGATCAATCTTCCCTCGTGGAAGCGCTTCAAGGCCAAGAAGTCCTCATCATTACAATGGGGGTCACTGCACCGCCTGGCCAGGAGGCCAAGCTCATCGAGGCCGCAGCAGTCGCCAACGTGCCATGGGTCTTGCCAAATGAGTACGGGTCTGACCCGACGAACGTCGAGCTTGCCAAGGACTTAGCCCTTCTCTCAGAGGCGAAGACCAAATCCCGCAACCTCATCGAAAAGTTGGGTCAGAGCTCTTGGATCGCCTTGATTTGCAGCTTCTGGTACGAATTCAGCCTGGCCGGGACGGCCGTCAGGTATGGCTTCGATTTCAAAAATCGCTCCGTCGTTCTCTTTGACGATGGGAAGACGCGGATCAACACCACCACCTGGCCTCAGTGTGGCCGCGCTATCGCAAGTCTCCTCAGCTTAAAGGTGCTACCTGATGATGAGAATGACAAGAGTCCGTGTCTGGCCGACTTCCGGAACAAGTTCGTTTACATTTCGTCCTTCAATATCAGCCAGAGAGATATGCTGGATTCCGTCCTGCGCGTGACGGGCACCCGTGAGAAGGATTGGAAGATCGAATATCAAGATGTCAAGGAGCGGTACAAGCAGGGAGTCGAGGAGTTCCAGAAGGGAAACCTCTGGGGCTTTGGCCAGCTTCTCTATTCACGGTTGTTTTTCCCCGACGGGAGTGGCAACTATGAAGCGACCAAGGGTTTACACAATGACATTCTGGGTTTGCCTCATGAGGACCTTGATGAGTACACCAAAATTGCTGTTGAGATGGCCAAGGAAAGTGGTAGTTAGAGTACATCAACCATGCTATTGAAGTAGTATCCAGACGGCTATAATCTACAACTCGGTCTCAATCGTACTGACCTGATTTCCAACATCATGACCAATCACTCATACTTTTGTTCAATGATCATTGGCAGTAGAAGGGGAAGAGACTGTTGGTGTCCGGCGTGGCGCCAAGGTTTGCATGTCCAAGTGAGGTACAAGGCTGCGTCTCCAACTCCAAGGACTTTTGGCCATCTTGGTCGCGATCACAATGGACCAGGCACGCCCAGGGATAGAATGTCGGCCTATTTCCAAGACGGGATCCTGTGGGCAGTGACGCTCATCGGTCTCGGGGTTGCAGGGACATCGATCCCTGTGCTTCTGCAACAAGTGAAGGATGCCGCCATCGCACCACCGCCCCCTCCCTCTCCTCCGTCCAAAAGATTACAGAGAGATTCTGAAAACTCGTTAAAGCTTGACAATCTGCGCACCCTGGCCGATGGACACAGCTATGAACTCCGTAACTCGGTCATCAAGATTGTGGCCAGGCGCGCGGTCAAGACACGGACAAAGCAGCTTCTCCTGCAAGATTTGGCGAGTTCCGAGGAGGACAGGCGTGACAATGCAATCCAAGGATTACGGCTCCTTCTATTCAACCCCGCGCTCAATGACACCAAGATATCCTCCGAATTCACCGACTATGCCACTATGCACGCTCTCATTACGGCCCTCGTCAATGTGCTTCCTCTTCACAAGCAAAGGCCGAAAGGCAGCGGCGAGGATGGTCCGGAAGATCCGAAAAGATTACATCTGTCGCCCATCCGTCCGGCCAACCGTCCGGCGCCCGAAGTGCGGCTGCTGGACATGCTCCACCATCTTCTTCACCACCAGAGGTCCTCATGGAGTGGGGATCGCATCACACAGAAGGATAATTTGGCGACGGCGCTGGCCGCTGGCCTGGTCACGCGCTGGCTGTCGCATTATCCTTTTCCCTGTGCTCTGCCAGAGAACGCTCATTTCAACTACAAAAAGTCGGATGTGGCCAACCTGTTCGACCGCAAGGCTTGGGCCAGCGACGATCCGATCATGAGTGACATCGTGAATGTCGTCCTCCATTCCGCGACTGGTTTGAAGCAAATGCGAGAAGCAGGCTTGAGAGCCAGTAGCTATAAGGAAAAGGTCGAAAACCGGGCCAGCTGGGAGAGCCCGCCATGGATGAGCAGACGTTGGTCTGTCGAGGACAGTGATGTGAGGATGACGGGCGGCGAAGACACCGCCGGCATACCGCTCGAAACGGCATGGCAACCCTTCACCGGCGATGGCGACGCGCCGCCACGGCCGCGCTCACAGGAGCGGAGCCACGAGGAAGAATCATTGCGGCGACGACATCGGGAGGCAATCGTGGTCGCCGAGCGTGGAGCGCCATTGGGAAGAGAAAACATCCTGCAACGAGAGAATAGCCGAGTTCCGTTGGCGCCCATGACGAGTGGCCACGTGTCGGATGACTTTCTCGCCGATTTCTCCCCCCTTCCCAGTACCGATGGAGACGGTTCGTCATCCGCTGATGCCATGGACCGTCTTGCTCGAGCTGAGGCGCGAAGGGGGGAGCATCCGAATGAGATGGACCGGGGCGCCGATCATGCGGAGCGTGAACGAGTTCGACTTCAGAGGGAGAACGAGATTCGGTCCATACAAGCACTGTTGCAAGGGGTGAACTATGATCCTGAGCAGTTCAGGTCTCTGATTGATACCGTCAGGTCACGCTGGCAGGAAACCAGTGGGAGCGCTGATGACCACTCGGATCGTCCTCGATAGTGTTTATACCTTCCCTGCAAAGCCACTTCAGACTTATGGCATTCGACTAAAGACGGTGAGACCAAGGAGAAGGGGTGGAAAGGGTTCATCGTCGAGGCGTATTTCAACAGCAACAATGGCCAGGCGTTCTGTCCAAGATGTGTGGTGCTCACGTTCCTGATAGAATGGAACCTCACGGACGAAGCGGGTCATTTGTCGATTGATATTCTCATTCTTCGCTCTTGCGCAATGCGTCATTGCAGCTGCTAAGCATACCGGCACAATGGCAAGCTCGCTGCTTCGTCTGTGCACGGGAACTGTCCTCGAACCATTTCGCCCATCATGCACCAAGTCCTCTACTTCAACGGAATAAACCTCGAACTGTGGGTGGCACCAATACCGGGCCGACCATGCTTGACCGGCTTGTACGAAATGCTGAACTCTCCCAAATAATGTCCCACCATCTCGGGTTTGATTTCGACCTGGTTGAACTCCTTGCCGCTGTAGATCCCGACGACGCTGCCGATCATTTCGGGAACGATGATCATGTCGCGTAAGTGTGTCTTGACGAGGTCAGGCTTCTCGTTGGGCTTCGCCGTCTGTTTCGCCTTGCGCAGTTTCTTGATCAGACCCATTGGGCGGCGCTTCAGGCCGCGGTTGAACCGACGTCGAGCACGGGCATGAAGGATGTTGAGGAGTTGGTTCGAAGGGAGGTCGAGCAGTCTGTTTGCAAGCGTTGTCAGATCAATCTCGTGCACATTCGGTGGCTACCCTTCCGTGATGGACGCCGGTGCCAACGTACTGATCGAGGTCAACTCCTCGGTATGAGAATTTTCTGAACGCTCTTCTCTTCTTGAGCTCGGCCGCCTCCTCGGCGTTCTGAATTGTCCAGTCAATACCGGCACAGCGCCGTGAACAGAAGGTCAACTCACATATTCAGTATCAGCCATGATTGTGGTGAGACTGCGCTTTCGTTTTTCGACAGAGTCTTCGAAAAGCGAGGTTGATGCCGATGGTGCTGTTGGTGTCGACGCCGACAGTTTCTGAAGCCAGGTTCCACGCTCTTGGCCGCGGGCGACTTAGGGCAAGTCAATCACGTGATATAAAATCTTGGCAGTTTGGCATCGGACCAGCCCAGGTTCATGATCTTGATAGACGCAGGCATGCGGAATGAGAACTTCACGAGGTTGAATGCAGCTTTGCCAGCTGCGGACTACTTGTGTGAACGCACGGAAAATTGAACGTCATGTGAAGAGACACTTCTTTTGGCATTTCGTTCAGTCGCGTCGGCATGGGTGGCGGACGGCTTCATTGATGGTCCATCAGAGAGATTGGCACAACGCACGCATCCCTCGTACTATGGTTTCTTCAGAGTCTCTTCATCAATGGCCGCGAGCGGTGATCGGTGACCGAGGTCGAAGTCGTCGTCAACGGGACGCACAAGGCCGCTGAATGGTCACATGTCTAGTCAAAGAGACCAAAGCCCATGTCCTCGTCGGACTCCTCCTTCTCTTCTTCCTCTGCTGGCTTCTCCTCCTCCGCGGCGGCGGCAGCGCCTCCGGCGGCAGCGGCGCCACCGGCAGCTGGTGCTGCAGCGCCGCCAGCGCCGCCTGTTGGGACCGACGCGAGCTTGGCCGAACCTTCAGCGATCAACTGCGCCGACGTTAGTCCCGGTTCTGACAGCCCAACTCCAGGCGCGGTCTTACAGTGCCAATATCCTTGCCCTTGAGCTCTGAGATCAACTTGGACAGACGGTCTTCGTCGGCATCGATTCCGACGGAGGAGAGAACGCCCTTGATGTCGTCCTCCGAAGGGTCGGTGTTGCCGCCGAGACCGAGAAGAAGATAAGCTGCGAGGTGCTTCATTTTTCGACGTTACTATGAACGTCAGTATCCCAGTCAGAGGCTACTCATCCGTGGTGACACACTGACAGAATTAGGTTCTTGCGAACAAGAGCGACAATCGATTTAACCGCAAGTTGAGCGGAGACTGGCACGTCAAGTTCTGGTGATGTTCGGACCGGAGTTCAGGTTAGAGGGCAAGGGTTGTGCGAGGGTGAAATTGTAAAAAATGACTTGGAAGGTATGCCGAGCAGGGAGACTTGTTTAGCCTCTCCAGTGCCAAGCGCGGTCTCTGCGGGGAACGCTTTGTTTCTCTCCGGCCTTGTCCTGCTCAGGCTTCATCACTGATTCCAGCGTTGCGCTTGCCCATGTCACCAGCACTCTCTTAGACACGACTTCCTGATTACTCGAGGAGGACAGGAACACCATGCAGCACATGTCTTTTACCAACCATCAACGGTAACCACGTCAAACCTCTTCCCCGTCAAGATGAGTTTCTTGGGAGACCTTGTCAACTCTATCGGGGGCGAGAAGCTGCCGGTCCCCCCAAGACCGCCTAGCAGACCAGCGAGCGCAAATATGCACCGTTCGGCCGCAGAGCTCACCAAACCGGTCTCCCGTCTCGGGATACAGGGAGCACCTTCGCCACTCAACGGTGCAAAACGCAAGGCTGAAGACGATGCGTCGAAAGTACCCGACAAAGTGATCAAACCGAATTCGAGTCTCGGTCTTCCTAGTCATGTCAGTCGGCGCCAGGCCGCACCGCCTCTCAATATGCCAAAACACCCGCACGAGAAGAATGCTTCGACGGCCGCGTCCAAGCCGGCGGGGGAGAAGGCGGCCAGTGCACCAAGACCCACGTCTCTGCCTCCTCCGAATTCGTCTCCGCTCCCGTCTCCTTCTCAGCCAAAGCCTCCCGCCAAAGGTTCATACGCAGATATTATGGCCAGAGCGAAGCTGGCACAAGAGCAGAGAGGCCAAAATCAAGTGGGCGTCATCAAGCACCAAGCGACCAATAAAGAAAAGGTGTCTAAACTTGCCGAGAGGCGGCGCGAAGAAGACGAACGAGCAAGAGCGGCCAAACAGAAATCCACTGCGCGTCCTGGATCTAGTGGGAAGTTGGAGAAGACGAGAAGTGTCAGTCCGACCAAGAAGGGTCATCAACCTCGTATCCCCAAGGCTCCGCGACCGCCGTTGCATGCACCATCATCACCGTATAAAGGAACCATGCGCTCTGGGTCAAGAAGAGCACGAGCCGAGAAGAAGCACAGTCGATACGACGAATATCTCGGCACTGACGAAGAGGATAACTCCGACGTCATCTATGACGATGACAACGATGATGAAGGTCGCTATGCCTCTGATGCATCCTCCGTCATGGAAGCTGGGGCCTTTGAACTGGACGAGGAGGAGCGCAGCGCGCTCAAAGCGGCGAAGGAAGAGGATGCTCGTGAGCTTGCCCGTGAGAGCCAGTTAAAGCGTGAGAAAGAGGAGAGGCGTCGACGTTTAATGAACTTGGCCAATAAACGAAGATGACGTGCGACTCTGTTGTCGTGTCTCAGCATTGATCTTGATGTTTAGCATCGGCGTTGGGATCATATCACGACCTGGTGGTGTCGGTATTGATTGTTGGTGTGGGGAACGTTTACGGATCCCTCCACAAAATAGGCCTCAGACAGAGTCGCTGCATAATATAGCAATAGAATATTTGAATTTCAACGCCTTGGTCAATTTGCCCTCGAACCGTACATCTGTTGAATATGGGGAAAGGGGGAAAGGCGCCTGCTGGTTCAGGAGCAGCCCGGTCGCTTTTGACTTTGCTGTGGGGAAAGTGGTTGAAGGCTCGGGTAGGGAAAGTTGTTAATGAATCAGGCAGGGAAGTTGTTAATGAATCAGGCGGGCAGGTTATTGATAAATCAGGCGGAAGGTTGTTGATGAATCAGGCGGGAAGTGTTAATAAATCAGGCGGGAAGTGTTAATAAATCAGGCGGGAAGTGTTGATAAATCAGGCGGAAAGTTATTGATAAATCAGGCAGGGAAGTTGTTCATGAACCAGGCGTGCACTGAGGTGAGGAGAGATGCAATAGCTGAAGGCGGAGGTATAATGTCACTCTCGAGTTGATTGGTGTTTAGATAGAGGCGGTAAGGCTTGGCGCCCAGAATACACGTGACATCGCGTGACTCCTAGCAAGAACCCTGAGGCCTCTGCCGGCCCTGAAGTGACGGAGATTGCCATTTTGAGGAATTGCATGTAATCTATGCATTTAGGTAGATGATCATTTTTGAGTTTGATTGTTCCATCTAAGAGAGAGCCTGAGGTGTTGTGGGAGGAAGTGCTGAAGGCCAAGCGCTCACGTGAGTGAGGAGTGGGTTTGGAAACCAGGATCATTGAGGGCAGAATATCGCCAACAGCGGATGCACCACTGACCAAATTCGGCAGTATATTTCCCTGCAACCTGCTTCCAACTTGGTCCGCTGGGTCATCGTCGTCATGTCCTTCACATTTGGTTTCAGTGGTGACGATATCGAAGAGGAGGACGAGGATGAGAAAGAGGACAACGACGACGGACAGGACAACCTCGTTCATGAGATCTCCAAATATGCCATATCCGAAAGGGTACCTTTAATCCCACCGAAGCGGCATAGCCTCAAAGACTTGGTAGGCTGGCCTTCCAAACTTCCGTTGCGCTCTTCAGCCCTCTGGATCCTTGGACCTGATTCGATAAGTGAATGCTTTATTTTCCACCACATTCCCCCCTGACTTGTCCAACAGCTTGCATCAGTTCCATCACAACTGTGGTACAATAGCCTGGTTATTTGTGCGAATCATGACGTTCCAGGTGGGAATTCCCCGACAGCCCAACTCGTCGTCCAGCGGCGCGCACTGTTCGACATTCGTGTACAACTAATGGCCGAGGCGAATCCGGAGGAAAACAACCACGATAAGATATTGGCCGGGCTGGAAAGTGGCGACCTGACTGCGGGCGTGTATGAGGGTGGATTCAAGACGTGGGAATGTGCGCTCGATCTAGCGTCGCATGCGGCGGCTGGTGTTGACTTTAACAAGGACTGGCACGTCGTCGAGCTGGGTGCTGGAAGTGCCGTACCGTCCCTTGCCATTCTACAGCTGGCAATGCAAGCACGAAAGAGTGGGTCCAAAGGCCGGCTGACTTTGACGTTGTGCGACTACAACGAAGACGTGCTGAGGCTGGGGACGGCTCCGAATGTGTTTCTCAACTACCTGACGGCATCGGGGAGGGTTCCGAGACCAGAAAGCCTGGACGACCAAGAACTCGACTTGGAGGCCCCTTTTGGTGCGGACATTGTCCAGAAGACCATGGAGGACATGGCCACTCAAAATATTTCCTTTTGCTTGGTTTCGGGAAGTTGGGGTGATGACTTTCTCCACCTCCTCTCACCGCCCGAGAGCGGAGGACATGGGCCGCCTAATCTGCTGATATTGGCATCAGAGACGATATATTCCCCCGCATCGATCAAGGTGTTTGCCGAGGTGGTTATCAGCCTCCTCAAGCGGCACGGGAAGAATGGGAAAGCGTGGGTGGCCGCCAAAAAGGTGTACTTCGGCGTGGGTGGAGGCGTGGATGAGTTTCGCAAAGAAATCAAGGACCGCCAAGGGGATATCACTGTCGTGGCAGAGATTACATCCACTGGGGTTGGCAGAGTTGTTCTGGAAGTGACTCTCGACACGGAAGCTTCTGACACCCTTTTCTGAGCAGACGTTATTTCAGATCGAAAGCCCTCAGCGTCGCCCGTGGCATCAACAACAATGGATTCCCCGATGAATGTTTCATCAGACGCACTCATCCGTCAAGCGACCATCTGACGATTTGGACGAGGACTTTATATTGGGCTGCTTGATCCAAACACCCACAGCTGGGGTGGAGGGAAAATCATGTCGCGATCAAAAATTGATTTAAACAGTCCGGTTTCAGCGGCAAGGGTGGGTAACCCAGGGATAGCAGAGCCACGGATACTGATTACCTTGAGCTGAAGGGCACTTTCGAGCGTTCATTTGATGGAGAGTCAAAGGACTTTCCGTCACACGCCTGCCTGAGGACAACAGAAGTGTGTGTATGTCGAGCATACGTTGATACTTGGTGGTGATATCTATCACTTTGAATTATTTCACATGCACACAGTATCTGGGTATCATCACAAACGTCAAATAAAGCCGGCCGTACAATGTTGATCAAGCCCACACATTTTACCACCTCTCGCCAAATGGACTCCCTGTCCCAGAACTGGCATGGTAGTAATTATATTGGTGTCCACGGCCATTGCCGCCGTCGTCTCCGAAATTGAACCGGTCAAGTTCATGGAGACTGCTCACATCGCTTTTGGCGTCAATATCCTCATAGTCATCGGGGGCAGAAATCATGCTCCGCCGCTCATCTCCGTCCTCTCGTCGAGATGGAGAATCAGGCTGTGCGTCGTTGGTTCCACTAGCACCAAAATACCCACCTCGTTCTTCCCGTGGGCTCTCTTTGGGGATCAGTTGCGACCGCGTGGCGGGAGGAGGGAGTTTCGGAGATCGCAAGGGCTCCTCGCTCGGCGCATTCCAGCCCAGGCGAGAGGAATTGGCGAGCCTTGCTATGCGCATATTTTCTTCGGTCAGACCATGGTCGGGGGACGATTGCGAAGAGTAGTTGTGGGAGTCTTTGGCGCGGTGGGTGGAGGTTTGAAGTGGAGGGAGAAGGTTGCGTTTACCGGCATTGTTGCTTGATCTCTTGGACGTCATCGGCGTGTCTTTCACGATAGGTGAGAACTGGGAGATGGGAGATGCACCGTTAAAGGCGCCAGGTGGTGGAGCTTCCAGACGGGACGGGGCATTGGCGCGCGCATTGTGGCTCATGCTGGGGGACGGGTCGCGGAAACGGAAGGCTGAAGGAGGCACAGGACTCCCACCGGTCGGAGGAAGTTTCGGATGGCCGGGTAGGCCCTGAGGTGGGCTGGGACGTCCCTGCGGAACAGGGCTTGGAGCGGACCGAGGAGTTGGGCTAGGTCCTGGCCGAGAGGGATACATTTGTGGGGGTCCGTGGTTGTTGGGAGGTCGTGGTCCTCTTTGGCCAGGGGAGCTGTTACTCCGGCTGCGCGGTTGGTTCTGACCGAAGCTCGATGGCGGTGGACCTCGTCCTGCCGTATTGGGCCGTGGGCCGCTGAAGTTGCGGTAGACTCGGGGCTCTGTGGTCGGAGTTTCGGACGGTGGCGAAGCACCACGGGGACGGGATCCAGGAGTTTGTGAGTCCTGCGGAGTCAAGGGTCGAGCAACGCCAATCTCTTCAGCGGTGTACTTTGGCAGAGTCAGACCGGCGGCCGACCCCGACGACACCGCCGTCACGGCGACCGTGGGCTGTTTCTTCTCCGTCCACGTCTTGTCTTCCCGGCTTGAGTTCACCGACCGGCTGCTGTTGGATCGGCTGCTGAGCTTTTCACCTTTCCCAGCCATCACAAACTCTGGCTGTCGTTCCAATTCACGGATATGTCTCCGACGCATGTAGAACCAGAACAGGCCGAATGAAGAGAGGAGGACGACCGCGATCGGGACAACGATCGCCGGCACCAATGTTCCGAGATTGGAAGACTTGTGGTTCGCCGCAGAAGAAGTGGCGGCGGGAGATGAGGTCGTGCTCGACAGCGTGCTGCTCGTATGCGACGCCGTCTTAGCGGCCTCAGCCGTGAGTGAGGCATAATATGCCGAATCGGTAATGGTCACCGGCTTCAACGTCGTCTCGGTCGTAAATCCGGTTCCTCCACTGATGCTCGAGCTCACCAGGAATACACTCGTCACCGTCGTGAAGGCCGTTGGTGAGGGGGCCGAGACGATGTCACCCGTGGCCGCAGTATCGGTGGTAATTGACGTGGGGACAATGGCTGATGGTAGGGCCTCAGTGACCTCGGTGTTGGGTGCAGCGATACTGGAAGGTAAATCTGATCCTCCAACCTGAGCGGCTCTGAGGTGCAGTCCATGTCGACGCATCTTGCCGGTCAGGCGAGAGGGTGAGGTTGAAGGACACAAAGGTGATGGAGATGAAGGACGGAGGTAATCGAGATCGGCTGACCACTGTCTGTCTGTCTGTCCGTCGGAATGCCAGCCTCAAATGCTCCTTTTGCGCGTGGCACCGCTCAGCCGGAGCATGGATCGCCGGTTAGCGCAAGGCCATGGATCTGGGGAGATTGGATCTGCAGGACGCCACAAAGAAAGGCCAAAGGATGTGTAGAATGATCCTGTCGTGGTGGTTAAAGGTGCACACTGCGCGGAAAGACTCCAGGCACACAAGCAGCAAAAAGTCAGAGAGATGAAGAAGCGAGAGGACAGGCGAACGCCGGTACTGGGAGGCTGGGCCACCGGGTCCAGGTGGTAGGTGAGGTGGAAGTGTTTCGGAGCCAGTCAGCTGTTGGCGAATAGGCTAAGAGGAGGCTGATCCTCAAACACGCCGGGCCGCAGACTTTGACTGGCGTGTCGCAGAAAAGCGCACCAGGCTGGGATCTGCCCAGGTGCACCAGCATCTTGAGTCACGAAATACGTTCGGAGGTATCTTAGTATGGGCGCGTCAATGTTACCTTGCCGATCGTTGGTATGCTGCTGCGTCTCTGCCACGAGGAGCACCAAAATCCACCAGAGTTCACGCCTGGAGGAAGTCGACAGCCCCGGATCCCAGGAAGGAAATGTGGTGATTTGATCGCACGCCAGGACTGGCCAAGACAGTTCGAGTTCAAATAAACTATTGTCAAACCCCTACCTCCTTGCTAGGCGGTAGCTGTAGACTCTGACGGGGACGACGTTGGAGCAGAGACAAATGAGAGTCGGTGTGCAGAAATAGCACCAACAACCAGGTCGATCCTCTTTTTCTTCCTTCGGCCCGCGGCTTCCAAGAATCTCCGACTCTCACCACCCAGTCAGGCATATCACCATATGCGGCGGGGCAGAAGGGCAGCCCCAACTGGCGGCTTCTGACTGGTGGTTACTGGCGCCGGCTTCCAGCATGCCACTGTCTGTCAGCGACTGAGAATGCAGCATCACCTCCTCCGCCATCCAATCCGATGCTATCACGCAGGGCCATCACTTGGTGCTGCGCTTCTGACTTCTTTCTGATTCGGCCAGGTATGAATGTCGGCTTGAGATGCGCCAATTGGTGCCGCTGGACATGTTGACCTGCAAGCGCTTGCAAGTCAGCACGGTGCGGCCGAGGCCGCCAACGATGGCCTTCTTCTCGACGAGGCCGTTCTTTCTTTTCCTCTTCTTTCACCGTGTTCGCAACCACGACTGCGTCGACTGAGGGAGAGCGGTGTCGAAGCCAGACGGCGATCCGCGAGCGAAGATATCGCAGTGTGTGGACTTGGATATGCGACACCCATCTTGACTGACTGACTCGCAGCCGCAAAGCCCCCGGTGCCGGTCACCAGCGCCATGTTCCTCTCCCGACGATACCGGCCAAATAAGTGGCCTTACTTTGCTCTGCTCATCCTTGAATTTTGTTTGGTTGTCCCCTTCCTGACGTTCTCTGGCATTGCCTCGCCAGACACCTATCGAACCAAGTTGTGGCAAGATGGCGCGGATAATGGGTTCAATTCAAGCCCGCTGACGGGGCTGTATGCTGCTGCAAATTACAGACCCTACACCACCCCACGACCGTGGTCGCAATTGTGAGTAGAGAGGCGCCCACGGCATCGGGTGAAACTGGCTGACGATGGATCAGTATCACCAGCTTCAACGTCGTCATTTCGGTGCTCGCGATGTTCATTATGCTCGTCAAAGCGCCCATGTACATTCTCCACGTCTTTCCACCCATCCTCTCGGTTCTCGTTCATGCCATCCTCATTGTTCTCTATTGTGTCTCGGTCGACTGGCAAGCAAGTCCCGACAAAACCGATCCCGAACATCCTCAGGACGGTCCGCCGTGGTACATCACCAAATCATGTTCAGTGACCTCCAACAAAAAGAATGTGGGGTATTGCCAACAAGCAAAGGCCGCGTTCGCCTGCACGTGTGCCTTGTTGGGTTTGTTCGTCTTGTACTTCGCCATTGCCGTATGGTCCTGCTTTCCCACCAAGGCTCAGAAGGCCCAGTATGCGGAGAAGAAACGGCGGAGGAAAGAACGCTGGGCGAAATTTGAATCGGTCGATGACTCTCTGACCGAGACGGTATATCCCAAACCCGAGACTCCTGGATTCCAACGCGGTCTCAACCCGATGACTCCGCGGACCTTGGCCTTTAACACTCTGGGTGGTACCAGAGATCTGTCACTGCGGAACAATTTCAGCAGTTCACATGCGCCAACATCGCCCACTTTTGCCATCAGAAGTCCCGACCTCCCCCGGAGTCCGATGAGTCTCGGTTTCGAGCAGGCGTCAAGCAGTGCCGCACCGGAACCCAGTACACCACAGATGTACTTCCCTCCACCCCCGAAGATGTCGAAGAAGTGAAGGTCTTGAGGTCACGCAGAAAGGTTGAAGTTGACACTGGCTTCGCACGCTGGAGTTTTGTGCTCAGGATCAGGTTGGCGATTGACTGTTTATGTGTATGATATCAGGGGTGATGAATCCGTCATGGCGTCCGTGCTGACCTTCAGACTATATAAGAATGATTATCATAACCGGCATCAGGTATATTGCTGCATCCGCTGCAGCCCTTTCTTACCGAACACACCCGTCGTGCCGAAACCGTTCCCTTCCGACGTCCTTGCATAGAATGGCCAATTCCATCACTTCCTTTTGAGAAATAAGAGTCTCGCCGTGTGCATATTATTGACCAAATCGTGGCAGTTATTCCAGTGCGACAAAGCGCCAGAGAACCGCGACTTCGGCCCACGCCAGTTAGTGCCCGCAATGCGTTACACAATTCACCGATGGCCAATTATCTCACCGCTCCCGGGAAGGGCATGGTTCCCTGAAGGCTACTTTCTATCTCGTGGCACACGTATTTATATTGCTCCCCTGAGATTGTCGAACGGGCAAACTTCGGGTTGCAAGGCTTGGCTTGGCACCCAGATAGCCTTGTCTGCACAGCGAGCTGGAGCAGAACAAGATCGTTCCAGTACAAGGTCAGACTCTTGATTTCTAGGCAACTGCATGCAGCTCGACTCAAGACCAGAGATGCACATCAGACTTCGCAGACGCTGTTCTCGAGATGGACCTCGGTTATTGTACCCCGCAGAAATCCTGCCTGTTCCCGACTCTGGACCACTGGCCCCGCAGACTCCAACTCACAATGGCTCTAGGGATATATGGACATAAATGCGTGTGCAGACACTTTCCGAGTCAGCTGGGTCGAATCACCAGCAAAGTCCAAGGGTCTGATCCTTCGGCCGAACATCGTGCTGCCCTGTCACAGGCAGACCCTTTCCCGGTCGCGTATAACCTCTCCTCACGACCTGTGCCTGCTCACTGGAGTCTCAGTGGGATCTGTGTCTTGTCAACCTATACCGAGGACCTTGGGACGTTACTCTATCCGAACGGCCCGAGCCCCACCGCGGTCATACGAAAATTAGGTAAACCGCATTGAGTAGTAAGGAGCTTCCTTACTGTCTCACTTTGAATCCTTCGTGTCGTCATCTCTATTGCGAGGTTTGTGGATTTTCAGAGGACACTATGTCGACTATCAACGGTGATACGGGCGGAATCATCCACTGCGATGTGCTGATCGTCGGTGCTGGTTTCTCTGGCATTGCTTCGTTGTACCGGGTCCGGAAACTCGGCCTCGAGGCTAAGGTGTTTGAAGGCGGCACTGACTTTGGAGGAGTCTGGTATTGGAACCGGTATCCGGGCGCGCGGGTGGATTCCGAGTTTCCCTTCTACCAGTTGAATATACCGGAGGCCTATCGGTCATGGAACTTCACCCAGCGATATCCTGATCACGCGGAGCTGCGGAGGTACATGGCACATCTGGACAAGACGCTCGACTTGAGGAAGGATGTACAATTTAACGCCCAGGTGGTAGATGCACGGTACAACACTGAGGACGCAAAGTGGACGGTGAAGACCAGTGCGGGCCACACTGCGACTGGTAAATATCTGATTTTGGCGACCGGATTGCTGCACAGGAGATACTCTCCAGACTTTCCCGGTCTGAAGGACTACAAGGGCGTCCTGCACCATTCCGCGTCCTGGCCTGAGGACACGAGCTGCAAGGGCAAGAATGTCGCCATCATCGGTGCCGGAGCGACGTCCGTCCAAATTGTCCAGGAGTGGGCCAAAGAAACGGCCGACGATGGCGGCTCGCTCACGATGTTCATGCGCCGGCCGAGCACATGTCTCCCCATGGGCCAGCGACCGCTCACCACGCAGGAGCAGAGTCAATGGAAGGCCTACTTCATGCGCCTCTTCCAGGAAGGTCGCAAGTCCGCCGCGGGGTTTCCTTCCAAAGGGCCCGACCACGGCGTGTTCGATGTCTCGGCGGAGGAGCGCGAGGCGTTCTTTGAAGAGCTGTGGGGGCGCGGTGGATTCGGCTACTTCATGGCCAACTACAACAATGTCCTCCTCGACTTGAAAGCGAATCGAGCCATGTATGACTTCTGGGCGAAGAAAGTACGGGCCCGCATGACGGATCCGGTGAAACAAGATTTGATGGCACCCCTCGAACCCGTGTACCCCATCGGAACAAAGAGGCCGCCGTTGGAACACGATTATTACGAGTGTCTGGACATGAAGCACGTGGAGATTGTGGATCTGAACAAGACGCCGCTCAAGACTTTTACCGAAAAGGGTATGTTGATGGAGGACGGGAAGGAGAGAGAATTTGATGTTGTGGTGCTGGCGACCGGGTTTGACAGCTTCACTGGGTCGTAAGTATTCCCCAGTGATACTTTTTCCCTCTTCTCCTTTATTGATTTGAAACCAGAATGCTGACCTTGCGCTAGCCTGACCAACATGGGCCTGAAGAACAAGGACGGCGTGGACATCAAAGATCTGTGGAAGGACGGAGTCCGGACGTACTTGGGCATGCTGATCAGCGGCTTTCCCAACGCCTTCATCGTCTACAGCCCTCAAGGTAAACGGTTCTTCTTCAAGACCACCGCATCACTGACATGATTGACAGCACCAACCGCGCTCTCCAACGGCCCGACCATCCTCGAGTGCCAATGCGACTTCATCGTTGACGTGATCCGCCAGCTCGAGGATCAAAAGGCCAAATCGATCGAGCCCACACGTTCCGCCGAAGATGAGTGGAAAACGCTGATCAACGCCATGAATGAGCACACGCTCTTCTCGCTGACACCGTCCTGGTGGACTGGAGCTAATATTCCGGGCAAGAAGGCCGAATGGTTGACGTACAATGCGGGTATTGAACAGTACGAGAAGGCCTGTCGGGAAACGTTGGATGGATGGAAGGGATTCGAGGTTGCCACTGCGTGAGGAGGAGATTCGTTGACTTGTTCCATGTGGACATGTATTGCCCCGTGGATCAAGAAAGGCATCCGTAGTACAATTCCTGTCTCTTCTCCGTATCGCCTATACATGGGATGGAATCCATCGTCTAGAGGTATTCGGTTCAAGGACTCGAGTGGGTTGGTGATGAACTGATCCCAACCAATGCCGTGCCATTAATGACTGGCCAATCCGCCTCGTGACAGTAAGCATGCTCTCCTAGCATATAAACGGCCGTCCGAGAGCACCATGCTTGGAAAAAGACCGCGGTCCGGCGAGAGTCTAGAAACCCGTCCGCCGCCTCTGCACCACAGGCTTCTTCACCACCCCATGGCTGCCCATTTTCTTGACCGCGATACTGCTGGTCTTGGCTCTCCCGGCCAGCAGCCGCTCCTTCTCCTCTTCCTCCAGTCGTCGCTTTTCCTCTCTGGTCCGGTCCTCGGCCATTTGCCTCTCGATCTCCATTTTCCGATTGAACTCACTTTCAATCACTCGCTTTTCCCTGCCACTGTACTCCTTGGACTTGAGACTGTAAAAGACACCGCCGAGATCGGCCAGCCAATGCGGGTCGACGGCCGTGACGCAGCTCATGTATTCCTTGCTCGTCAGGATCAGCTCGTGGTACACGACGTAGTCGGGCAGATAGCCCAGCCCGTAGAGCGCCGAGGTCGGATGCAGCTGGACCGTCACACTGGTCCGAAGGTTGATGTATTCCCCGATCCCCTTCACCTTGGCTGCTTGGTGGTAGTAACCAGAACAAATGCACTTTCTGATGACGTCCCAGTCCGTGCCACACGACACCAGGGTCATCTTCTGCTGTCCGACCATGATGTCGTGGAGTTGCTCGCGGATCTCCTTCGCCCGCCGCAACGCTTTGGGATGCAGGAAGTGCCTGACGCACCATCCGTCGCTGTATCCGTTACTTTTCCACTGGGTGTACACATGGAGCAGGGTGAGATGATCAGACTCAGGGACAAAGAACTTCTCCCGTGCCGCATCCGACTCTTCCTGCCGCTCTTTCGGTCGGTAAAAGACGGTGGGAACGCTCAGCATGCTCACGATGGTGAGCATTTCCTCGCTACAGCCGTATTCGGTGGACGATGTGATGAGCATTTTAGCGAGAGAAGGATCCATCGGGAAGGCGGTCATGGTCCGGCCAATGGGTGTGAGGTCGCCGATGTGATCCAGCGCGCCCAACGCCCAGAGGTCAAAAAGCGAGGTGGTGATGGTGTCTTGGGGTGGTGGGTCCATGAAATCAAAGTCGAGAAGGTCCTTGACACCCAGCGACTTGAGCAAGAGGACGGTGTTGGCCAGGTTGGTCCGCTGGATCTCGGGGATCGTCTGAATGTAGAATTCGTTCTTGAAGGCTTGCTCGGTGTACAGATGAAACGCCTTTCCCGGTCCCGTCCGTCCGGCACGACCGGCTCGTTGGGACGCGTTGGCCTGGGAGATGGGCGTGATTTGGAGCGTGTCCATCCCCATTCGTGGGTTGTACACTTTGAGTTTCGAGAAGCCCGAGTCGACCACGTACATGATGCCGTCGACCGTGAGCGACGTCTCGGCAATGTTGGTGGCGACAACGACTTTCCGCACGCCTGGAGGCGCCGGGTCGAAAATTTTGGCCTGGAGGTCGGCGGGCATCTGAGAATAGATGGGGAGCACCAAGAGTTTCGGGGGATCGACAAGCTGAGCCAGTCTCTCTTCGATCAGTTCACAGGTGACTTCAATGTCCTCTTGACCAGTCATGAAGACGAGGATGTCTCCCGCGCTTTGCGAAACGTGGATGGCCAGCACCTGCTTGACCGCGCTGTCGACATAGTCCTCACACGGTGAACGAGAGAACTGGATGTCCACAGGGAATGTGCGGCCGGGGATGACAAACTCTGGCGCGCCACCATAGAAACGAGAGAAGCGTTCGGAATTCATCGTGGCCGAAGTGACGATCAACTTGAGATCTCGGCGTCGGGCGAGGACTTTCTTGATCAGGCCCATCAGAACATCGGTATTGAGAGCACGTTCATGAGCTTCGTCCATGATGATGCATGAGTATTTGTCTAGATCTCTCTGGGTCAACGACTCTCTAAGAAGGACACCATCTGTCATGTCTGGAATATTGGTCAGCTCACCAGATCTCAAGGCTTGCCACGGCCACTTACATTTAATGACCGTCTCGTCGCTGGTGCAGTCCTCGAAGCGGATGGCATAGCCCACGAGACCACCAAGCTTGACCTCCATTTCTTCGCTCACGCGTTTGGCGACGCTCATGGCGGCCACTCTTCGTGGCTGAGTACAGCCGATCAGTCCGTCCCTCCCATACCCTTCCTCATACAGGAATTGAGTCAGTTGGGTCGTCTTCCCGGACCCGGTCTGGCCCACCACAATGATGACCTGGTTGTCCGCAATAACCCGCATGAGCTCTTCACGGACGGCAAAAGCGGGCAGATATTCTCTTTGCTCTTTTAGCGTCTTGCTCTTGCTGAACGCACTGCCGCCTCCTGCGCTTTTCTTGAGATGGTCCGCAAACTTGCTGTCACTCTTCCGGCCCTCTTCTCCTGGGAGAGCCGCGGCGCTATCCGTTTCGTCCTCTCGGATGCCCATAATGTTGCCGAGCGCCGTGCCCGCCACTTTTGTTGCTTCCTGCGCCTGCTTTTGCCTCTCCTTTTGCTGCCTCTTTTCTCGGACCACTTTGCTCCCTTTCCGGCTGAAGACGGCCATGTCACTCTGGGGGTCACGCACCGCTGGAACCGGCTCCAGCTGCCGGGTGAAAATGGTCTTGCCATCGAGAAAGGGCGGCCTCAGATCATGAACAAGCAAATGGACACGCGTCGAGTCATCGTCATCGTCAAAGTCCTGAGCTTGGTCTCGCCTTTGTGCGACTCCGGAAGTCAACATGCGATTTGTTTCCCACGCGTCGACGTCTCGTTGCTTCTGTGCTGCCTTTGCCGTAATGCGCTTCCCGAGTTTCTTGTCCGCCAGAGCCTGCTCTCGCTGCCGATCGGCCCAGGTGGCATCGGCCCCCCCAAACGGGTTATGCGTCTCATCTCCAAAGGTGTGGCCAAACTCGTCCCCAGCATACCAGTCTCGGTCCAGGGCGGTGATGTCTTCATCATGCACAAAAGGTTCAGGGCCGTCAAACTCGGTTTGATGTGGCCTAGATGCGCGGTCGCCATCCCGGGGGGTGGAAGCTCTTGAAATGCGGCTGGAGCCATGTGGGCCAAAGCGAGACGGTTTCGATATATGGCGGCGTTGTAATGAGGGTCCCAGATCTTCTGACGGCGTAGAATCGCGACTGTTGTCGATTTTTCGCCGCTTTGGGCTATTGCCGTGATCCATACCTATGGAGAGACCCGACCTTGTCCAGGAAAAAATTTGGAGTGAGATTAACGTTAGCTGGTCGAGTCGCTGGCCGAGTCGCTGGCCGAGCCGCTGGCGAGAGTTTGCTAAAATTTTGGAGTGCCACACGTGCAAAAAATCACCAGACAACAAACCTGCTCCTGCATGCGTCACCAGTCTCCAACTCCGATCATCACCGCACTCTTCTCTCTCAGAGATCCAGAAAGATGGCGGCCAGTCAGGATGCCGCGCTCAGGAAGCAGCAAGGTTTGCTTGACTACTCCTCCGGAGTGACTTCTCGCTGATCACTGCCGCAGATCTGCAGGGGCAGTATACCAACTACAAGAATACCCTTCAGTCGCTGGCACAGAAAGTGGGTGAGATTGAGCAGGAGATTGAAGAGCATAAGTAGGGTCGCTGGACTAATGAATTACGGGAAACTAATCCATCTTCCTCCAGGCTCGTGATAGAGACTCTCCAACCGTTGCCACAAGACCGGAAATGCTTCCGACTGATCAACGGCGTCCTTGTCGAGCGGACCGTCAAGGATGTGCTTCCTGCCCTCCAGACAAATTCTGACGGGCTAAAGCAAGTCCTCGATGAGTTGGTCAAGCAATACAAGAGCAAGCAGGACGAAATGGATAACTGGAAGGTATGGTGGACTAGAGGTGCTCTCTGCTTGTTTCAGTCTGCAGGGCCTTCTTCCTTTCTCAGGACTGCTCATGACTTCTCGGGCCAAGTATTAACTTGTATGTGCAGAAAAGGAACCATATTCAGGTCGTTCAAAACTCTTAATCTCACTTTATTTGGAGAGACTCCCGCATCGGAATATACTGCATCTTGTCGAAAGGGCGCAGCTGTCGACGCCAGTGCGAGCGCACAAGAGGGTTTTAGATGGCCACCAGAGCCGAGATGGTTACTGTACGTCTACGGCACACCTTTGTGAGACCGACAAACCCCAGCGGAGTCATCGCCAATCTCTCCGGATGTGCAGATTGATATCAGAGAACGAAACAGGAAACGTCAACTTGAACTGGCACCTCAGCATGCCTCACCTTCACGCCGGTTTGCACCATTCGAGTCCTCTTGAGTCTCGTATATACCACCAAGGAATTACCGACCCTGTTTACCACTTTCCCTGCTCCCCTAAACATGGCCTATCCACGCCTTTTATGTTCCACGATTGGGAGAGCTATCCGGACCGTGTCATCATTGCTTTGTCAACTCTGGCCGCCATAGGGTAGATGTTCATATCTCAACCATCTCCCCGCACGGTGGCAGATGTGAGCCTTCCCACCTTGCTCTGGTCGGCAGCCTAGCGATCCACAATCTGCCAGTGTCGTGGTGCTGGATTGATGACTATGAATCTGAGAATGGAGCCCGAGCCCCTGACGAGATGACTTGGCGACAAACTCGAGCATATTACCTGGGGCACCCACTCTTCTCGAACTTTCCGGCCGGCAATGCCTTTGCCCACCGAGAGGTGCGGTGAAGCAGTTATGAAAGATGTCTACACGCTATATTGGGCTTTAAGCACGCACAAAGATCGGCGGAAGCTGGCACCTTCTCGCCGTCCAGACCTGCCGGTGTGACAGAGCTGGCAGCACGTTAAGATCTTGTCTGTGAACGCTACCATGCTCGCCGGCTAAGGCGGACCAGTTCTTCGTTGGAAACCACGACCAGCCTCGTCACGCGGTGCATCAAACCAAACCTTTACAAGATGTCACGCTATCACGAAAGGACGGTTGATCGACTGTGTCTGGGGCTTCCAGATGTACTGTGCAGTTCCAGCTGTCGTTTTGAAGATCGCTTTTTCTCGCGCGGCGTGCCATCTCGACCAGGCGATAAGATGACACTTCAGCGGCCACCCTCCTCGCGAGAGCGCTTGTGTCGGTTTCCGTCTCTCCTGCGTCATCATCTTCAGCCTCCTCGAGTGCTGAAGTCAGGGCTTCACAGTCCCAGCAATTACAAATCTGATACTCTTCTCCAAATCTGATGCGGTACAAGTTCTTGGTACGCTGCATTCCATCATCGAGGACGGGTTTTCCCAGTTTGTCGTTATGGTCGATGAGGGTTCCCACCAACTGTTCCGTCACCTGCCGGTACCGAGCGTGGGACAGCTGATGGGTATGCCACACCAAGTCTATATCCAGGGTGGGGACCAACATCGTCTTCGGATAAAGCTTGAAAAGCTGGAGGAAGTTGCCATATCGGCCGATGATGCGTTTCATCGTTCCCTCAAGTGTCGGGCTGCGGATCCACAGCTGCCGCTCCATCTTCTGGGCGAAGACCAACTGCCTCGTCACTGCCGCGGAGAGTTCTTGGATATCCGCCTTGGTCTTGCTCCCTTCCTGGCAGATGTGGTACAGGGTGCGACCCTTGGCCGAGAGGCTTTCCGTCGGGGTTCCCTTGTTGATTTGCTCAGGGGGAATTGAGGGATCAATGAGTTTTGCTAGCTCTGGGGCGATCACTGACGCCGCGCTATGTTGAATAATACTCAAATACAAGTCCGAGTCCAGATTTGTCAATTTGTCGAGCTGAGCCATTGTCGGTTCCGGGACGTGGAATAACCAAAGGTCTGCGGAGATGGCTTCATGCTATGGGAACAACAGTCAGCGGTGCGTCCACGCCATCACCATTGCCACATTTTAATAAAGGAATGCGTTTGTATGTACATACGACCTGCTTCCATGGAAACTTGATCTGTTGGATAAAGCGAAGATGAAGCTGTTGGCAGAGTTTCTCGTAATACTTTGGATTCAGCAGGAGAGCATGCCACACCATGAGTATGTCTAGTGATGGGAATTAGCCGAGGAGCAGGAGAGTAGTCACCACTCACCCAAGGGCGGAGGAAAGAGCCTCTCGCACTGTTCTCGTTCTCGCCTCGTGTTCGACAACTCGTTATCAATAGTCTTGACCCAGATCATGAACCTCTCGGCGGCCATGTTCAGAAAGACTGGCCATTTTTGCATCCGACGCTGATTGAATGTCGAGTCATCAAGCTTGAATTCTCCCCGTCGCTGCGTTACCGTGCGTAGCCGGGATTTGATGCTAAACGCGCGGTCCAGAGTGGTGGAGCTGAGTACTTTAGCTCGGAGTGTCACAATGCACTCGAGAAGTTCGAGATGTGCAGCACATTCGGCGACCGTAGGCAGAACGACGCCTAAGCTCCTAGTACCGTCGCCTGTAGTGTCCTTGATGGCTGTGATGGATGAAGCAGAGCCAGCGCTTTCTGAATTCTCGAGCCCAGTGAGACCACAAAAGATCTGAGGATTCGGGATCGTGGGGCAATTCGGATTCGGCAGTGCCGGTGATCTGGGTATCCTGGGGATCCTAGGTATCGGCAGATTTGGATTTTGACACCCTTGCCACGCCGATATATGGTATCCCTGACCTTTCGACCGTGCGTCTTGTGAACTCTGGCTGTGCAGATTCGACTGGTTGATATCGATGTTGAGAGACATCTTTTTGTTTGTTTTCTCTTTTGTGATTTTGACGACTAAAGGGAGTGGTGATCGGACGATAATGATGGCGATGCAATCCAAAGTACTCTCCGACCTTCCATAGACGGTCTCTGCCCTTTGGTAGGACTAGAATTCCTCGAGAGTCTGTGGCGCTCCACTCACAGACGGCCTGGCTGCCTTTCAGTCTGGAAGGCGTGCTGGGACTGTTGGAAGAGTGTCGGGCTGATCATCATACCTCTCTCACACGCACAAGGCTGATTGCCTACATGGCAACAGTCCCCGGCTATGCTCGGGTAGCATTATGCGCTCCAATGTATGCAGGACCCGACCAGATCCGGTCAAACGGTGGGCGATGCTCAACTTACTGACTCTATAGTGAGCAAGTTTCCCCACTCGACCCGCCCAAGTGCGGCTTGTGATAAGGTGCAAGCGTCCTTTTTGGCCCCAAACTTTCAACCTTGGCGTCGCTACCTGCTGCTTTCGACCAGGGTTGATGCAAACTACAGCGGCAGCAGTGGTCAAGGACTACGAATGAGCCCGGCAGATCCGCCTTCGCGTAGAATGGAGGATGAGAAAGTGCTCACCGTTATCCCCGCCCGATAGCTGAGGATTTGAAGAGTCTGTTTCACAAGAAGTAAACACCGAGCTTGACGCTGTCTTTGGAAGGTCGAGTCCATTGTCATCCTTGATCAGAGTTGACATACAAGCGCCAGGGCAACATCATCAGCTTTTTCATGATTATGTCTCTTCCACACTACAGCGTTTCGCAGAACTAACAACAAGACCAACCGCTTAGACTTTAGGGTCAGATTGCTAGACATGGCATCTCAAACCCTCCTTCGACCCGTCTCAACGGTCGTCGCTACGACACTCCATTCCAACAGCGGCAGCACCACCAGTGACGATATAACTCCTGCGCCGGACCAACCGTGGAACCTGATCGGACCGGCAGGAAATCACTTGTTGTTGGAGGTGCGGAAGCTGTACTGGGCCGGAGTGAGGAATGAATTGGAGAATCTCTTGTTCACGCTCAAGGAGTGGCGAGTGCCTGAGCAGGATCGGGAGGACGATGAATTTATCCATGGCTTCGATACTTTTGTCGATCAGGTTTCTCAGGGAAGTAGAGAATTTGCCGAACGATATGGTACGCATGTCTCTTGCCCTTTCTCTTCTCTTTTTCGGACCCGTCTTACGATGGAGTGATTGTGTGAAAGCTGAAAAGATGCCAGAGCGAGAACGTTCCCATGATAATCGTCAGCCACACGTGGCCAGTGCCACCAAATACACCACGGCCCTGCACCTGAGAGGAATGGATATAAAGGCTGATCGGACAAGTGCCAGGATGAAGAAATTGATCAGGGAGGAATTGCAAGGTATGTCTACCAGGCGGTGACGACGACGAGCAGTGCGTCTGAGGGCAGGCGATGCTCGACTCTCAATGAGTCGGTATTGCTAATGATGACGTGAATTGACCAGGCAATTCGAAACCTGAAGATGAATCCAGTCTGGAACGACGAGCGAGACTTCTTCTACAATCTGCTGGTACGTCAGTCTACCCTGTCCCATGCTGTTCGCTACACCTGGAGGTCTACCCAGGTCAAGTTCGTTTTAAACAAAAGGTGACTACTAACCGTCCTCTATTCTCTCTTATTATAGGATTTCTCGACATTGAGAAATTAATCGAACATCGTCCGCCCCTGGATGGTTGGTCATTTTGGAAGAGACCTGTTCCTCAGTGTACGCTTCCACCTTACTTTCTGCCCATCCCGTCCATTACTTTTCACTAACGGGGAAATCGTCATTGGCAGTGACCCTATCGCATTTCACCAAGGAATGGGTCCCAGTCTTCACCCCTGCGACGTGTTCATCATGCCACGATGTCATTCGTGGCCCCATGTTTCAGTGGTTAAGGCCGGCGGAGCAGCAGCTAGAACAGTCAAACTCTGGAAGGAAAAGGGAAAGAGACCTGACGTGGTCAGCAATCGTCTGTGAATCGTGCTTCCTGGAGAAAAAAGGCCAGAACAAATCCCACGACGACGAGGACAGCAGCGGCATGTCATGCTTGAAAATATACAAACATTGCATTCTAGACACCGCCATCACCGCCACCACGGCACGGAAGCTGTGCCGCTGCACGTCTGTCGCGCGCACTGATCCCTCTGGCCGCTATCGGACATTATTCCCGATCGAGGACCAGGTGGATCGACATAGGCCCAAAAACAGGGCGGGCAGGTTGCAGTGTGTGTTGTCATCGCTCGGCGATCTAGTCGCGGAGGCCAAATACGATGGCATGCAAGGTTCCGTTGAGAGAGGGGAGGGCACGAGAGATGCAAAGGTTACCCTGTGGTCCGAGGAGAAGAGGCTCGCTCAGGAAGAGGCACAGAAGAAGACGAGGCAGCAGCAAGAAGATCAGGGCCAGCCAAATGTGAAGAAATCAGAACATGGCCCCGGCCAGCGCTGGCGGAAGAAAGGTCATGGAGCTTTGGAAACGGTCACGGAACACAGTCTGCAGGATGAACAGGAAAGGACTGGAACCGAGGGTCGGTCTTCTGAAGTCGAAGAAGCCGAGGCCGACGAGGACATACCGTTCTTCATGAGACGGTGTGTGGAGAAATATCCTTTTGGAAATGTCCATATGGCGTTGAGAGTGGGACCATTGGCGATCGAAAATGGGGTGTCGCAGTAAGTACACTCCCTTTTCTCTCTCGCGTCCGTTCTTTGAGCACGGCAAGAAGACAACCTCCATGTCATGCAACTAACAAGACATTTCTCGTCCGTACCCTCAGTACCAACGGTGGCGCCATCATCACCTGTCGCGACCCCTCGATCCTCGCCATTCCCCGACCGATCCAAGAGCCTGCAACCAGCGCCCTGGCAGTCAGCGGCAGCGGCACGGAGTTGAGATCCGTCTACTCGCAATCCCACCGGCACCGGCCACAGAAACGGTATAAAGCGATCATGAAACAGATCGTCGGTGTTCCGTTTACCGGTGTTTTAGATCGCGAACTCGAAGGCCGTATCATCCAAGGATTGATCCGTGCCAGTGAGCAGCCATTCGACGATCCTGGCCTGTCTTTGAGTGACCGCCGCCAGATCCTCAACGGACTCCTCACCGAGTTAGAGGGCGACGTCAAAAAGCTGATCCAGTCACGAGTCGACGTCTACCTCGAGACATTGTGTCGGCAGCTCTGTGACGAGCAGACGGACTTGAGATGGAGCGCCACGACGAACAACTGTCAGAACTTTTGTGATCAATTGCTGGATTGGAATGTCTTTGGGGCGTTCATTCCACCACCATCACCGCCCGTACCAGCAGGACAGGTGGATGCCGAGACACCATTCGTGCCTCTGGACGATGGCCATCCTTTATACCTGCTCTCCTTCGTCGTTCGCCCGACCAGCTACACCCGGCCCCGGGTGTCCACCAAATTCGACGTCCCGCCCGGCCTAACGGAAGAATACCTGTTGAAATTCCGGTACGGTCGATATGAGGACTCGGACATGATCGATACCCTTCACGAATACTGGTACGATTGGGGGGCATTTGGCGGCCACTTGTACAAAAACCAGGAATTGTTCCCCTGGGACTGTACCGAGGCCTTTGGTCGCTATCCGGGCACGTGTAGGGACTGTAATCTGGCCAAACACGTGTGGGCGTTTCCCTTTGATTCATGGTCAATCATCGCTCTGCATTTGACGAGGGACAGATGGGCTTACGCGCCGTCGACTCTACCTTTAAGTATGACCCAGAAAGATGAAAGGCCGCCCTTTTTATCCCCGAGACAAGCAAAAGGGGAACCAATGCCGAATTCGCCCTGGTCCAGGAACCGCCTCACGCTCCTCCGAGCCCAGGACAGTCTGGTCCGCGTCGCCGTCGCGATGCACCGTGTTCCTCTCTTTGTCCGCTCGGTCGCCTGGCTCGGGACCACGCCAGCCGACGCCAAAACGGACCGATTGAAGCTTGGTGGCATCCACCGCGCTCAACCCTTTAGCCATACATTTGATCAGGGCCTATATCATCCATTCTTCGTGGCCGACTGGGCCATGCTGACGCCCAGAGATCGCTTGAGGCGGTACGAAGAACTTAGAGACCGAAGAGTGAAGCTGAAGGATCTTCCGCCGCCGAGGAGTCAAACGCATGATTTCTGGCCAGGCTCCGGTCTTGGGCATGGTGCTGTCGCCGCGGGTGTTGCGTCGGCAGCTGGTTCAAGTCTTGGGGATTCAGGACTCGATTTCTGTATGGATAATGGAATGACGACATTTGATGCCGATGCCGGGGGTGCGAGTAACCGTGGAAGTTGTGGAAGTGGTTGTGGGAGTGGTTGTGGGAGTGGTTGTGGGAGTGATTCTGGAAGTGGTTCTGGAAGTGGTTGTGGAAGTGATTGTGGGAGTGGTTGCGGGAGTGGTTGTGGAGCTGGAGGCTGATGACCTCTCCAACGCACTCATTCAGTTGATTGATGTCGGTCTCTGGCGTTATACAGCTTGTCGTTTAGGCGTATCGATTGTACCATTGGAATCGAGTTCTTGTGACTAGCCATTGTCTACTCACGTGGTCGCGATTGACATTATTAACCCGTCAACCATTCTCTTTTTCAAAGGCTCGAGCAAGGAAATGTTCCCCTTGATGAAGTTGGGGTCTGACCTAGGACTGAGGGATCGTGAACGCCTCAGCGTGGCCCCTACTTGTGGCGCTGGACATAGGGAAGCGAGAGACAAGGTCCGCCGTTTTGATCGGATTGCGAAAAGATTTCAAGTGATCAGGAGTAGGTGCAGGCCCTCAATTCCTCAGTCAAGGAGGTATTACCTGTACTGCTCCAATGAAAGACCCATCTTTGCCGTCTTATTCGCGCAAAATTCTCGCCAACAAGGGTTCTGTCAGATTGTGTAAATCAGGTTGAGGAGCGAGATACAACAGGCTGAAACACTGTCCCCTGGGCAATCAGTTGACCTGAAACATACAGTCTCATGCTCCTTGTGGAGGGTGACAGGTTCCATGTCCTGAGTTTCTTCGTCATAAGACGGCCATCTTACTGACATTCACGCTGTTGCCCTGCCTGCATTTGCAAATTCTGATGCAACTCATGTATTCCTAGAGACCGTGGGAGAATGTCTGAGCGCAGAACGATGACATCGGTAGGCTAGCCAAGTTGGCGAGTCCGGCGAATGGGTTCAGGTGCGACAGCAGGATGAATCCATCGGAGCTGTAAGTTGGGACGACACTACCCTCTAGCACGGTCACACTCTTGGTGTAGTTGGTCACTATCAAGAGCAGTCCGGTTGTATGGCGAGCATGGTCACTGTGTCTTGGTGGTCCGGAGGATTAGTGACCACTAGAAGCACGGGCATGCACACATGGTGCAATGGCGTTCGTTGGAGTATGCCCATGCTTTTCTTTAGCTCGACCATTCCCTGCTTGTGAGCTGAGACAGCTGCGCTCTTGGGCGCCGCTATTTTTGCCCACTACAACCTCGTCATTCCTCATCCAGTAAGTTTTGACTGGTAGCGCTGGATTGGCGTGAACAAATCGCCGGCTTGGAGGCAGCACAATCGAGTCAGAAGACCACAGACTATCAGAATCGTTCTTGGCTGCCGTATTCTCCCTCTTGCTACTGGCTGCCGTGCCTGGCGACGACGACGACGACGACGACGACGACGACTAGCATCTGGGTGCTTGCGAGCCAAAGTTAATAGCTACCAGGAGCTGCGCCCTGCAAATCCGGATGTTTCCGGCCTGGGCCAAAGCCGTTCTCACTAGTGGCGCCGCCCTCGTGGCCATGGATGATCACTCAAGCCAATGGACCCCTCCATCCTTTGCGATCCCATCTTGCATGCCCCGCCTGCCGCCGAACGCTGCAGGACCATGGACAACAGCAGTAGGAACAAAGGGTGGTGCAGTCTCCCCTGCAGGTCCGTCTGCATCGGTGTGGTTGTAGCAGCTATTATTTGCTCCGTATCAGACTCACGCCACTGGCCGGCTCTTAGCAACTTTTGTTCCGCAGCCCAAACCGCAATCCTCTTGGACCTCGGACGGCGCTCTTGGACTTCTTTGATATTTGTCCAGTCTCTACAATACCGCTCCTCTGCGTCCGGCTCGTCGCACTCGTTACTCCTCCTCCCAGCTCGACCTGTGATCTCGCCGCGGCCGGCCTCGACTGGGTCCGCCGACACTCGTTCAACAACTCTCACTTAGACTGACGGCACTGTCACACCAACTTTTGGTGAATGCTTGACAGCCCGGTCGCGACAGGCAGCCACTCCCAGCATATAGCTCCTGCTTCTGAGGTGTTCTGGGCCATCACCCACAGCCCTTGTCACCAGGCTGGACCGATTGACGAGTCACTTTGTTGAAATTGGCCGGGTGTTTCCTCACCTCTGGCGTTCCAGGGTGCTGACGATCCCACATCCTGTATATATCTGCTTGCCGCTCCCGTCGTCAAACGGCCTTCTCAGCCATTTCCCACGTCAGCTGAGTTCCCAAAGTCATCCACCATATCTGTCTGGCAACATGGCCTCCATCCTCTTTCTTCTCTCGACGACCATATGTATGGCCTTCTTCCTCCCCAGTGCCGGTGCTACGCCTTTGCCTGGAATGTCCAAGTCGCCCAATCGACAGGTTCTCCAACCGCGATCTCCGTTGACCAACACAGCCTTCACCGATTGGGCTACCAACGTCATCATGGTGGGTGGCCCGCAAACGTACGGCATGTGGGTTCCAGATGATGGCCAATACCACGACTTATCCACCATCGACTGTCTCGACACTCCGGCAAATGCAGTGGGTGCTTGTGATTCGCCCACCATCGACCAGATAGGTGTCGTCGCCGGCTACGGACCTTGCACTTTTATCGGGGTTGATGGCTGGACTGATACGATTGCCGGCGAAGCAGGGGAGGGCTACTACACTGTCAGTCCGCCACAGAGCATTGCCCAGGCGTCCTGCGGCTAGTCGAATCGATCTTGATGTGTCCTGTCTCTTTTCCTCAACTCGGCTGATGAAACGACGAATATGGCATGATGGGCTGATGGGAAGGATGATGGCATGTCTTGACGTTGTTGGGTTTCTGGAGTCTTGAGCAGAGCAATCCTTGAATTGGAGCAAAGTCGTGTGCTGTGATGAGTGGTATGCAAGGTCAGCGCTGGATGGAGATGATGAGATGAAACAATGCTGCTTGTGCTGAGAAAGACATACGTTGACACAAACTTAATCATATGGCTTTCTACACCCGATCTCCATAGAAAGCCTTGGTCAAGACCGGGTTCAGAAGCCACCACCTCCCATCTCCCCATCTTTTGATATTCAGCTTCGCACAACTGATTGACGATGTTGTACCATTATTCATGCCGAGACCTCACGAGCAGCCCTATTGACTAGTCATTGCATTACTTTGACCCAGCCTAGTCTAGCTTCCTAGAGTAGCATGGCATTGATCGAGTTTCATTTCATGCGGGCACTGACCAATGCTGTAGGAAAGTTGATATTCTGACCTAGCCTGCTGATCAGTCTGTCCCAATCGACTTCTACAAAACCTGTCAGCCATACAAAATAAAATTCGGCCAAATCCCTGCTTCATGTCTCGACTCGTCCCCCTGGGTGCTGTGTCCGCTTCAGTTTCAGCTTCTTCTCCTCCTCCCTCACAACCTCTCCCACCACGATCCGGCACAACCATTCAGCCAGCTGTCTCTCGCTCCACCCCCATGACACTTCTAAATGATCATCTTCTCCAGTCCGGTCTCCATCTTCGTCCTCGATCCGACAATATCCAAACTCGATTTCCTGCATGAACCGCTCCAACACCTCGGCCTCCCTCCAGCCGAATTCCCACTCAAACACGCCGAGCCCGGCTTTGCTCTCGTCGACCTCAAACTTTGTGTCGATCAAGTCCCGAATCGAGGCTCGAATGTGCTTCGGAGCGTGAAAGCGTGTCCGGCTTGCTTTGGCCTGGATGATGTGGAGCGTGCGGAAGTGCGTGGTTGTAAACGGCCCGGGTCCCGTGGACAGAGGGATCCTGGCGTCACGGGTAGGGTCGGAGGGATAGGATGGGGGGAGAAGGTAAGGCTGTCTCTTGCTTCGGAATGTCTCTTTTGGCTTCATCGCCGGAGAAACCACTGGTAGGTTGGAGATGGAGGCCGTGATCCTTGATGAGGAAGGAATGGGAGACTTTGCGGGTTTCCAATCGTCATCGTGAGCATCATTGTCACTGACGGTCACGTTAGGAATCTCAATGGCGTTGGCGTGTGGTGGCACAGCAGAAGAGGACGTGGATTCCACGCTCGAGCTGCCTTTCCTGTTCCATATCCACCCTAGCCATCCTGACCTCTTGCTTTCTCCCTTCTCGCCCTCACCCGGATCCGATGGGTCGGGCGCAGTTTTACCCTGTTCCTGTACATCCTCTGTCGGTTGTGGCAGCTCTGGATCCGAAATTGACGAGCTCACGTCTTTTGCGCTAATGCTGCTCTCCACACCCTCGACATCGACACACATTGACCGCTCAGAAAACACCACTTTTCTGGCCGCAGGAGGAGTCCCTGCTCTCTCAAAGTCGAAATTCAACCTTCCACCTTTCATTGCAGAGCGTGGTGTGCTTGGTCGAGGTGGAGACTGTGAAGCTGACCTCAAGTTTGGGGATGCCAGAGACGGTCGAAGGTCGTCGGTAGAGAGGGAAGAGTCGTTGAAATTGACCGGGATCTTGACCGTCTCGGTCCTGCTCAGTTCTGAGGTTTCATCGTCGTCCTCACTCTTGGCCGGTGGAGTTTCATCGCTCCTCTCATGGCCAGATTCATCATGGATGCTCGTCTTGTGGACAGTGTCCAGTCTCTGGCTCAAATCCGCTTGGTGACTCTCAGGCTCGAGCTCGTCATCGTCGGTGGTCTCGTCGATAACTGAAGAATTGAGATGAAGACTATCCGTCTGTGAAACCACTCTGGCTCGCGGCGTACCCACCATGCGATCCACGTCAAAGGCTCCACTCAACTGTCTCTTCTGTCTGGCAATGTGTCCAGCTCCAAATTTGACTTGAGCCTGTGGCTCCTGCCAGAAAATCCCACTCAGATCGCCGTTGGTCAAGAGTGTGCTGGCCTCGGTGACGTCTTCTCGTTTCCACGGGCTCGGTAAGACACTTCGAGGTTGACTCAGAGCCTGTTTGACCTCTCTATGCTGCTTTCTTTCCTCTGTTCGGGAGAACAGCTCGTGGGATTTGTCGCCAGTTTCCGGGCTAGAACTGGATTGTGCTTCAGCAAGCCACACATCCTCTTCATCCTCATGTAAAAGTGATTCTGCATGGTTCATGGCAAGGTTTGACGTCTCGTTGCCTTCATCGTCGTCATCGTCACTGTCGATGACAATGACCTGACTTTCGCTGGCATTCTGAATTTGCTTCGATACTGCCTCTCTCTCGCACTGCCATTCACGTTCTCTGCGTGCTGTGGTATCAAGAAAAGACTGGTCTACCTCCTTTGATGAGGAATGAGGAGGAGTCTGGACAGATGTTTGCCGTTGCTGTGCTGGAGAAAGGCCATTTCGTGTCCGAGCTTGTGTCGGGATCGCCGGGACGGTGCTATCGAGGTGTTGCAAGCCTTGTATGTCCGGCATATGATTCTGAGCCAAGGGTGAATGTTGAACAACAGTCTCCCCACGCCACACCTGCCTCTGTCTTTGAAGATTCCGATCCGGCGGGGAGGTGTCTCTTGGTTTGCGAAAAGTTACACCTGCTGCGGCCGGACCTGGGTCTGTGACTTCAAGATGAGGTTGTTGCCGTTTGGCAAGTTCTTCGCCGAATCTCAGCCCAGCTCGAAGCTCTCGTTTCGTCCCGGAGTCAAAGCCATCGAATAAATGCCCTTCCAGACCGTGTGGGGTTACGAGGTCTTGCGGGTGATTCGACTTCGTCGAGATTCTCGACGGATCTGGGGACAGCACACTTTGTAGCGTCTTGCCAGCTGAGAGAACTTCGGTACAGATGGCAGTCGACAAGCCGCCAGTCTCGGGACTGGGACGTGTTTGCTTCGGAGGAGATGGTAATTTCGGAGAAGAATAAGGCTGAGGCGTTACCTTTCGAGTCGTGGATAAAGACGTTGGTGCTGATAGCCTCTGCGTGTCGGCGGGCGGCGAAGATGGGACGTTGGATGATATGTCTGACTCTCCTTCTGCCAGCATCAAATATGATAGGATTGCAGTCGGTTTATGTTGCTGAGAATCGTTGTTACTTGCCACTTGACTCTCGGTAACAGATGGCACCTTTGGCACGGCCAGGGTGTCCTTGCATCTCTGCACGTCAGCTGGGCTGCTGAAATACTGCTTGGCCGAAGGAATCGATTCGACATCGATCATGGTGAAACCTTCACTCTCCAAGATGCTGTCAAAGGCCTCATGAACCTCGGTTGAATCTGGCACTTGACCTCGGTCGTCAGAATTCCCATGATATGAGGAGGTCGGTGATGGCGTAGGATAGCTGAAAGCACTGTTCTCTGACACCATTCGAGCTTGTGATTGTGGTGCTATTGCATTTTCGGCAGCTGGACTGTCCTTGGAGGCCATCTCTGACATAATTCCGTCGTCTTTCTGCTTCGCTGATAGCGCTCGAGACCGAACAGCTACCGTGTTCAAGTCAATGGTCCTTAATTCAGGTGAGTCTAACTCCACGTGAGGCTGATCATCGACCGCGTCATTCTCGCCGGCACCCGCATCTTGTCTGATTTCGAATTCAGATATGGCCGAGCTTTTGGCACGCCTAGACCTGGATGTTGCTGGTGTTGTACTTTGGTCTGCATCTTGACACGCGGTTTTCCTCCGGCTTTTTGATGTCTTTCTCTTCCTAGACGCGCTCCGTTTGGTTTTGGTCCAGTCATCACTGTCAGCGTCGTCGCCGAGCACGGTAAGATTCAGGTCGGTTACGCTCGGCCGCCGGTTCCGGCCCCCACCTCGCGCTCGTGAAGGTGTAACCTTTCGCTTGGACTTTGCAGTTCTTGTCTGAGGCTGCCTGCCTCTATCGATGGTCATTTCAGATCCCTCAGAATACGAGTGCTGCCTCAGAGGCACCTTTATCGTGTGTGCCATAGTTCTTGGACTGGCCATATCCCTTTCTTCGGGCTCAGCTTCCAAAGTGACTCTGATCTTCCACGGGCTCAAATTGTGCTCTGTAATGGTGCGAATTGGAGAATATTCGGGCTCGGCCTCCCTTTCGTTCTCGTATGCCGATATCAAAGTGCTCATGTGCCCCCCCGCCGAGCATGACTGGCGGGAAGTTGCTGGCCTGCTCTTCCTTCTTGAAGGACTTGTGATGGCTTCAAATTCATAATGATCGTTGAGTGAGGTGGCAAGAGGATCAGGAGAACTAAAATCCTCGCGATCGTTTGTCGGAGAGCGCAACATTGTCGCCGTTGAATGGTGGAGACGCTCAGACTCGTGATGCATTAACAATCGTCCTGAAATCAAACAGCTTCCAGCTCCATTTGCGGAGCCGGCAAACCAACTGTGACAATTACCAATATGTGGTGCAGCATGTCTCTGCTTAATGGTGGCTGTGGATTTATGTCCTCCTGTTTGTTTACAATGACGTACATTCTGGGCCATAGTGCCAAGAGTTATCGGGTGTTAATCACGTGACTAATCGCTTAGACATCCCGAATTCCGAGATATCAATTATGAGTGCAAGGACTCCTGGTGGACTCGCCAGGCCCTGTGGTAAGACTTATTTGTTCCATTGGCCAAACATCTCCTATGCGGTAACTGCCACATTACAAAGGATATACTTACCACTCTCCAATCTGCGCACCGAGCAGGGTATCAACAGCAAGATCTGTTTCCAAAGGTGAATGGCCGCGGTAAGACGAATCACGCAGCCTTCAGTCCCTCTTTCCAAATGCCCACAATCCCCTCCCCCTCCCACAGGTTCTGCAGGTTGTCGATCACGTTTCCCTTGACAAGCACCAGATCCGCCCTCTTGCCTTCTGAGACGACTCCTCGATCATGGAAACCGAATCTTCGGGCAGACACGGCTGTCGCAGCATTCAATGCTTCGGTGACACTCATTCCACACTTTTCCACATACATCTCCAACTCCATCCACATACTAGGTCCGATAGCAGTTCCCTTGAGACCTGCAACAGCGTCGGTACCCGCAACCACATCGATCCCTTCCTTCTTCAATCGCTTGACAGTCTCGTAAGCATAGTCAAGTCTGGCCGATGGCGCCTTCATTCCGAGGACGTCCAGCATGTTTTGCTTTGAAAAATCATCAATAATACCCTTCTTGTGAGCAATGTCGGCGAACTTCTCCCTCAAACCTTGCTCCTCGTTGGTCAGACTGCTCAACGCGACCAGTGTTGGTATGACAAATGCTCCTGTCTTCTTGTACAGGTCGGTGATGCTTTTCGGAAGTGGTTGGTCAATAAATGTATGCGTCAACCCGTCTACTCCCGCCTGCAGCAGAATCTCGGTGTTATCCACACTCAACGCATGGCCCACCACCAGCATACCCTCCGCGTGGCCGGCTTGGACCACCGCCGCCTGCAGGTCGAGCGTGGCGCTGGGAATGGAACCAGTGGGCAAGGCCAGTGAGCAACAATTTTCCTGCATCAATTTGATGTAATCGGCGCCGTCGGCTTTGTGGGATCTGACAAAGTCTGCTGCATTCTCGACCGTCACCTCCGGCCAGGCTGATACGTATTCTTTCAGCTGTGCAGTTTCGTTAGTCAGACAGTCCATCACCGCCACAGACATGCTTCCCGAACGGAGAAAGCAATATCTACATCAGAGGCAGGTGAAGAGCGCTCTAAGACTTGGCAGCTTACCTCTTCAGATGGATCGTGGCCGAGCACAATAGGTTTAGGCCACCCGCCGTCAATGGTCGCCCCATAGAGGGAACTCTTCAAATCCGACGTGGAGACTGTCCCGCCTGATCTCTTCGCTTGTTCCAGCTCCTCTGCCGCCGCTTTCCGCAATTTGTTCACAGAAAGAGGGTCAGAGTGCATGTCGCAAACGGTTGTGACACCACTTTTCAGCGAGGACTTGAGTACGGACGATGCGTCAGTGCCGGGAGGGAGATGCAGACCGTGGCAGTGCATGTGGGCTTCGATAAGGCCGGGCAGAAGAGTGTGGCCATTGCCATCGATCAATGTTGCCCCTGGAGGAAAGAAGGATTTCCCGTCCCCTGATTTGGACACCGACGTAACAAGACCGGAGTTGGTGTCGAATATGACCGTGGAATCGGGATGAGTGGAATGCCCGTCGAAGAGGAGCACAGAATGGATGACTGTTTGACCCATTGTCGCCTGCCAGGTCACTGTTGTAGCGAGTTGGGGGATCTAGACCCACGGTCTGAGGTAAGTTGATGGACAAATATCCCTTCAATCGTCCTCCAGGCTTGGCTGTCAGCACTATCCACTTAGTAAGCACGAAGCTGACCTCTATGATCGACGATGTTGTTTGGGATGCCAAACGGAATCTGTGTTAGAGTACAAGAACTTGGTCAAACGTCGTGGCGTTCTCTGTAGAGAATCGCTGGCCACCGATTTTGCGGGGAAGGTCACAAATTAGGCTGCATTTCACAGCCGAACAGGGAAAGGTTGGCGGACCTATAATATTTAGCGGGGTCCCGGATGCCTTGGCATTGATCCCTGTCCATTGAGTATTTTGTTTCAAGGATCCCTGCTTCCGAAGCTGGTGAAGTGGCTGGACAGAACCAAGGGTCCAATAGCCTCATTCAAACGTGTGGTCAGGCACCTGATTGAGAGGTCAGCCTCCCAAGTTTGGCTTCTTCTGATGCAGAGAACGTCAAAGATCCAAGCCAGTACGAGAAGCAGGTTACAAATCAAATTCGTGGAGAGGTAAGACATGCTTTTCGATGTCCGAGGCCGTTGAGGTCGGTGAAGAGGCACAACCTATTATTCCAGTCGATATTATGACAAAGATATGACAGGGATCTCCAACTTTTGCGTGCTGAACCACGGACGTCACCGGTTGACTGGCTCTTACATCGAAACTCTCTTCTGTGCTGATCATCCTTGACCTGCGAACTCTGTCTCTGAACGCCAGCGACCTTGGAATGATGGGCTTCACACACACGTTTGATGGAGACTTGGTTACGTCTTCAGGAGCAGGAATTGGCATTGTCATCACGAGCACACCGCAACTCTCTCTGTTTATTCCTCGGTGGTGTTTGTCAGGGGCACTGGTGCAGCTGTCTGGTATATGCCTCTTGTGAAGCCGTGCGCTCCTTCGTCACTCCTACAAACACCGCCAGCAGCTATTCCGAGATAGATCATCAATCAACCAATTCATATGCTGGTCGTCTTTAATCCGTTTAACACTGTCATGTGTCAACACGGAGCCATATTCGGGCCATGCTGGATAAGAGCTGGTCTATGAGGAATTTCTCTATCTACATGGCAAGTCTGGCCTTGCTAGACTCGGAGGATTGTATGGCATCACCGTTCAGGTAAATCTTCTTCTCTTGCCACCGTGTTCATTTGGGGACCATTTCTCACATTCAAGGGCTACAAACCTTGCAATTCACTTCCTGCTCTCGATACCTCTTTGTCAACTGGTCGAGTCTTGAGGCCGATCATGTCATGACTGTTCTCACAATGGCCAGACCAATACGCTCATGGTTGACGGCTGTGGGAAGTCAACTTTTTGGTCAGGTTACCTGGTTACGTGTGCTTCCTTACAAGGGTCCACTGCGCTAGTGCGAGAATGGTAATCCGGCAGACCTGCTGCGTTGGGAATAACGCTGGCGGGCTCCAAAAGAACCGGCGTCGCGACTATCCTATTGCACCCTATATAGCCATCGCAAGTGTGATCTCTGTGCTCTTCTGTGAAGCTGCTCTCGAGCGCGAAGCTCTGAGCGCTTGTCGAACTGTCAGTATGGCACTCTCTCCATCCCCAACGTCTCCTCTTGGGGTCCCCGACAGTGGCATCTACCAGAGCCGGCGGTCAGCCACGCCGCCAGCACTGCCGATGTCAAAGAGAGATAAAAGGCGGAACCAGCATCTTGCTCATCAGCAGGAACTTCTCAATGAGTTCGCTTCGAACCACGATCAGCACTATCGAGAACAACTTATCGCGCTTCAGACCGACATGAGTCTCATTTCGCAGGCAGATCCATACGACCCAGAACCGCTGGAGGACTCTCCTGAAGAGGTAGCACGGATCGCCGAGCTCGCTGCCTCGGGGACACCATATCAATCTCAGATGTCTTCGTTGGCAGGCAAATGGTATGCCGAGTTCGTGCACGAGATCAACGATGCGAAGGAAGCGAAAGAGCTTGCCCTCATACAACTCATGGTTCGTTGATTCTGCCCAAGAGCGTCACTGCCCAAGATTTTCACTGACCGGGAGATATTACAGAAGAACCATGATACCCGGCTTCGAAGGCTCAAGTACGAATGCGACTACCGGCTTCACCTGGCCGCGGAAGAATGCGAGCACATGACCTCCACTCTGCGAGAACGATTGGTGCAGTCATTGACACACAAAAGACAGCGACTCATGAAAGAGAAGGAACAACTCGACATCGCCGACACCAACGCCCTCCTCCTCCATCCCAGCCAGTTTAGCATCACCAACCCGGGCAGCCCAGGCGGAACTCACACGAGTCGGAAGACGCGGTTCACACGACACCGAGAGCAAGAGGACTTTGGTAATGGAGTGAGTACCGAATTCTCGAGCAAACGCAAGCGGAAATTCGCTGCGGACGATGACGTCGGGTCGCCTGCGCACAACGGTATGTCGACACCGGCAGAGCGTGCCAGAGCCGCGATGGCGCATCAGACGGCGCCTCTCTATTCGATCCATTCCCTCTTTACCGACAAAGAGCTGAATTTCCAATCCCACCAGGCCCAGATCGCGGCCCGACACTTCTTTTCGACCTCGCACAAGGAGGGCGAGGCCGGCGGCGGAAAGAGGCGTGGTAGGCGCGATGATGGAGACAGGTCGGCCGCCTCGAGAGAGGACTCCGGGGCTGAAGAAGACGAAGACCTCGAGGCGCCCGAAATGGGTCGAACTGCCAGTCAGAACGTCCACGTCACGAGATCCACGAGGACGTTTGGTGGCATTAGCGGCCTGAATATCCTCAGCGACCTGGCGGACAAGGCCGCTACTCGACCGTCCCTGCCGTACGCCACCTTGCATACACATCAAGGGAGGGCGGGGACTTTCTTGCCGCAGCCCAGTCGGCTGATGGCCGAAGAGCTGGAAGAAGATCTCGTCAAGCTGGCGCAAATCGAGTCGCAACCGCTTGGCCAAGTGGACAAGAAGGCGATTGACGATGCCCTGAAACCTGTCACGGAGGGCCGGAGCAACCTGGCGCCTGACTGGCCCGTTTATTTGGATGTGCATCTGGTCGACGTCGACCCCCGGCGGCCAGGGCGAAAGTCTTGACCGCTCGACGTGTCATTGGGGCATGGCAGGGTTACCGTCCCCTTACTACAGCCAGATGCAGAAGTGATCTTCAGAGCAACCCAACGGGCTTCTGCGACTTGTACTTCTGTGTGCTCTGGATGAGATAAGAATAAATCAATATATCAGTGAGTATTTGCTAAACGAGTGCTATCGCTTACACGCTGAGAGGTGGGCAGATGATTATGCAGTAGACACGAGCTCTGAAGAGGGAATATCGCGGTGGCACTCCGGCAAGCTCTGACCGAGCGACGTCATCCAGAGCATATCACTTCCCAAGAACTTCATTCTTTGACCTCACCAACTTCTATGCTACTACTCGCATCATCCTGGTCGACTGTCTTCCGGCCAGAGTGTGAGAGACGCTCCACGTCTATGGGCATTGGCGGACCTCCGTGTGGTTGAATTCAGAGCTGAAGTCGCCTGATTGCTTGCTATTTCATGCTCATGTATTCCAGGCCTCTCGCTCTTGACATCGCACCTCCCGAGCTCAATTTGTTGTGTAACAGATAGCCTCTTGCTTTCTCCTCCTTTCCCCTTTCCCTCACGCCAGTCTCACAAATATGGTTCTCTCTGCTCTGTTTCCTAGGAACCCTAAGTTACATCCATCCTGTTCTCAGCCAGAAATCTTCTCCCCCCTTTCACCACCTCTTCTCCATTCTCCCTCTATACCTTGTCGGCGGAGAATATCACTGTCACGTTTATCCATACCGTGCACGGCTCACGTCGCTGCAGGCCCCGATCGCGACGGTAATCTTCAAGACATTGTCCTAGGCTATGACAAGCTCGATATTGTCGACCGCTCTCGACCAAGCAATGCCAATTGTGCTGGCAAATCACATCTACTAGGACCTGAACGCCTCTATGGATACCATATTCTGACCGCTACATTGAGATCGATTCGCTTGAGATTCCCACTGGTCGATTAAGCTTGTGGCTTCCTTACCGAACTTGGATTTCACATCTCCCAAACTGCTCGGCACCGCCATCAGCAATGCCATAAGAATTTGTGGAGCCCACTGCACAGGCGTCGACAATGCCTCATCCTGGATCGGCCCTCTGGGGGCAGGGCAACGTCGTATAACTATCCCGCTCTCTCACTCTGGTCAATACTACAAGCATGGCTGCTGGTTGCCTTGTAATAAATAATTGGACAGACTGATTGCTGGCCGGATACATGGATCCTGCGAGCATTGTCGACAACTAACCCCATGACTTCACGTTGTGGCAGCACAAGCCCTGTCTTAAATAGCCAGCCAGACCCCACTGGGATATGTTTTACATAAATCGAACAGTTCCCGGCTGAGATTCGATCTCAAAAGCCGGACGCATCTGGTCAGTAATCCAGTTCTGCCCCCCCACTGGCAGCAGCGGCCGCGGCTTGAGCGCCGGCACCACTCCCTCCACCATTAGGTTGAGCGTCCAGATCTTCATAGCTCTTGATACTCCTCCCTTGCACAGCCTCCCGCGGGCCTACAGCGTTCATCCCTCCGCCAGCACCATCACCCCACTTTCCACCGCCGCCGCCACCGCCCTGTGCAATAAAGCTGGAGTGCATCCCGGGCACAAGTCCGCCTCTCATCAAACCGGCGACGTTGTTATAGCCACGTTGTACGTTCCGCTGGTTCCTGTCATATGGGCCGGATCTGTTGTTGAACCTTGCACCGCTTCGTCGAACGGGACCAGCACCATGCATTCCTCCATTCACACCGTCGACGGCGTTGAAGTTCATCCCCGGCAATAGAGGGGTTTGCATCCCCAACATGGCGTTCTGATTGAAGTTCATCATATTCATCCCCATGTTCTGCAAGCTGAAACCACGCGGTGTTCCATTGTTGAGATGGTGATTGCTCGGGAGAGGGAAATGTCCATTCGAGTTGGCATCGGAGCGAGAAGGGGCAATATGGGCAGGGTCCAGGACGTAGGTGTTCACGAGTTGCAGCTGCGTCGCCATTAGCAAGAGTCCACCGGCAGACAGACTTCTCTGTCCACTTACATCGGCCTTCAGCGCATTGAACCATTCCTCGTGTCTCTTCTCGACATGTTTGCGCCAGAAATGTTCAGCTTTGAAGAGCTTGGTACATTCTGGAACCTTGCATCGGAACTTGGCTTCGTCTTCCTGCTTGACGAATTTGGCCAGCTCTTCATCCAGTGCCTCCTCGACGGGCTTACCACCAATCTTTTTCAGGTCAACATACTCGGGTTCCAGCAGCTGCAACACCTTTTCCTCAAAGGTCTTGACCCAGTTGAACGCCCGCAGTAACTGCTGGTCGTTTTTGTTAAACTTCTGCCGCTTCTCTTGGACCGGACTGGCTGACTCGTCGTCAAATCCGCCCCCGCCCTCGGCATCCTTCTTCTTCCCCGGAAACGGCTCGCCCTGGGCACTGGCTCGGGCAGCAGCCTTTGCCGCGCTGGTCAGACCGGCACGGGGGCGTCGGAGGTGGCCTCCCGGACATTTTCGTACCAGCTCGTGGACCGAATCAGACTCGAAAACACAAAAGAAGCAGAAGTTGAAAACGCGGCGGAGGTATTCGACGAGCATGTCGAGCTTCTTCTTCACCACCAAGAGCTCCTCGTCATCCTGCTCCTCCTCATCCTCGCCTTCTTCGCCCTCCTCTTCGAACTTGATTTCGTCGTCGTTGTCCTCGAAATTGGGCTTTTTGGGCTTTGGCGGTGGTTGCAGCAGGCCTTGGTTCCGCATTTGCTCGATGCGTGCATCAATCTTCGCCAGGCCTCCGCTCATCTCGTCTTTGCCCATCTCGGTCTCGAACTTGGAGACGAGTCGTCGAGCAAGCTCATAGTCGCGTTCGATTCGTTCAGGCGCCGAGAACAAATCCCACAGGGCTTTCTTCCTCGGCGCACTGGGCGCGCTGTGGACGCCCACATGACACGTGAAGTCGCCTCGGACGGGGTCTGTGATGGTCTTGCCGTTGATGAGCTCGAGAGCTTTCTCCGCCGGGCTGCTCGCCTCTGGTCTCGACTTCTCTTCGCCCTCCTCACCTTCCTCGTCTCGGCCGTCTCCCCTCTCCACTTCTTGCATGGCATCGGTGTCGTCGTCTGGGCCTGGGTGAAGCATGATCCATCCGATGCGATGAAACTTCTTCGCCGGGTTCGGGTCACTCAATGACAGCCATTTGAAGCCGCCGGCGTCCTCGCCCAGGTGTTCTTTACAAAACTCCTCAATGCGATCTCGCCCCACATTCGGCGCAAGGGTCTTGATCAGCAGTGCCGGTTGTTGCATCGACTCGTCTCGCAAGTCGCCACCCTTGGCGGGGACAAGATCCAGAACGCCGAGGACTTCGCCTCCGCCGACGGCCTCGCCTTCCTCTTTCTCCACCATCCCTCCAGCACCGTCACTGTCATTCTTGTAGATGCCTTCTAGGGTGAAGTCGTCGAAAACGTGCGATTCAATGTCCTTGACCCACTGGTCAAAAGCCCCTTCTCGGAACTCCATCAGACGCTTGCGGATAGGGTCTCGGACTTCGGGGATGTATCGCTCCTTGAACCATTCTTCGCTCTTGTGTTGAAGGACAAATTGCCGCGCCATTTTGACTTGGAAGTCTTGCTTGTATTGGTCATATGCCACCTGGATCTGGGCCCGTTCTTTCTCGCGCTCTTCTCTTGCTTCGCGCTCTCCCTTGACCCGGTCTGAAGGTCTCCTTCCTCCGTGTTTTGCCCGCTCTTTCTCTTCTTTGATTTGTTGCTCAAAGCGCCACCAGTCGGCGAAGAAGCTGAATCCAGCTTGCGTGTCAAGAGACAACGGGTTGGCAAGAGGGTTTATGCGAACCACGGGCTTGCTGGTGTCCTGACCCGGAACGTATCGATCAATGTTGGCCGCAGTGGGTGATGGCGCTCTTCGGCGATCATCTCGGTCACGGCCGCCAGCCGATCTTGAGGAATCATAGTAGTCATCTCGAGACGCTCTGTCGCGGTCTGGCTGGTAGCGATCGATCGCAATCGGCGATCGTGAACGGTTTCGTGGAGGGGGTCGACGCCGATCGTTGACTATTCTGAACGTCAGAGACATATAAACAGACACGTCAACGGGCTGGGACATCGGTGGTTGTTGTTGACGTGATTCCACTGACCTGGCGACCGCCTTCTATACGAATCAGCTCGCTCGTAAGGCTCATCATCTCGATCTCGATACCGCGAGGTCGATCTGTCTTCTGGAGGAGAACCGTAGGCTTCGTATGGATTCATGGTGCTGCCAGGAAACAGACCACTGACGGGTCCGCGCAAGTCTGCCTCTGAGGACCCGGATGACGTTCCAAGATGGCCGGTGGCTTCGTTTATCTCATGGACAGACGAGCGCAGGCAAGGCGCCAGCGCCGCTCGCAGCTGTCTAGGTAATAGCGCTTCGCAGTGTCGTAAGGTCGGGAAGGGGGCAGCTAAGAGTAAACATAATGTAGGTTAGACTGGAGTCAAAGAAGCAGAAATGAATCACCGCCATCGAGAAGCAGGAGGAGTCAAAGAAGAAAAACCGTGGGCGTCGACGTCGCCCCGACGAAAAGCATATGTGTAATAAGAGGGACAAATCTCTGTAGAGGTGAAGTGATCGGCTCTCAGGTCCGCAGCTGAGACAAGGGTATGCAGAGAGGATGAAGTGGCAAGCCGCGAACGCGACGGCACAATGATGACAGAGCGATCGCAAAAAGGATAAGGTGTCAACGTACAAGGTAGACGCGAGTCGCTGTAGATGTTGCTTGTCGCAGCTTGATGGTGGAGGAAGAGGATCCAAGTGCAGTGATGCTGCAGGAGAATAGCGTCTACCTCGGGCGCGGCAAGCCAATCTTGGCGTCGCCCTACACAACCAGACCCAAATTTAAACTGGCTCCTGCTCTCCACCGTCCTTTTGCCTCACAGGCTAATCGGGTCTGAGTTGATTAAATCGATCAGCGAAAAGGAGAAGAGCGTCGTAGACGCCAAGCTCAGCTATGATTCCTGCTGTGATTAACTGTCTTCAGGTATATGCCATAGACTGGCGGTCGGAAGGAAGGATATCAGGGATTCACCGTCTCCGGCGACGTGGGCAAGACCAGCTATTTGTTTGAAGAGATGTTCCATGAGACCAACATCTCAGTGCCATGGCTTCAAGCCGTGGGATCACTTCTCCATGCGTCTGTTCCGTGGGGCTATCAGGTCTAGCAATCATATGCCAGGTCTGCCCGAGCACTTTTCGGGTACAGCAGTCGACGCTGATTCCAAGGGGGATGTCTCTAAGCCGTCGTTTGAAGGATTTTGCGAGGTTTCCAGACGGACATCGAAGGAGAGGCTGCTAGCCAGGATATCTAAGGTCGACTGCAACGTGGGTTAACAGGTTCTTCGAGGCTGATATCCTAGCAGTTAGGCGCATCGCATCGAGATCACCGGCAACCGGATGGGCAGTTCATATATTGCCTGATATTCAGGAAGGGTGCAGGTCTAGAGGTTCCGAAACCAGTGGGGAGCATGACATACAGAGGTAGGAGCCACAGTTGAGCCGGACTGGCAGGAAACGCCAGTCTGAGCAAGTTGTGCGCATCAAGATGCGATAAAATACTCATTGTTCTGCAAACGCCACGCCACACTCGATTGCCAGTTCATTAGGCGTCAGCCACAATACCAGAACCTTTTCATCATCGAGCCTTGTTTGAAGGGAGGAAAAGTTTTTCAAGTTGACCTCGTCACTAGGGTTCCAGAGATTGGCCGCCGTGTAGCATGATGCGGTCAGTCCATTCGTCTTAATAGCATCATTCGACCAAGTCGACGCTACCACACCATCGTAATAGGGCTCAGAGTAAAGTTGAAGTGCGGATTGCCCATAGTTCACCCAAACTATGAGCGCTCGACCATAGTCATCAGGCCCCGCGATCCAGAGCTGGAGTTGTTGTCCCTGACTTGGATCATCTCTGCCATTGAGAGAGCGCATGGGATATTTCGATGTGATCGTGTCTGCTAACCAATTCCATCGATCGCTCTGGAGGATGTTGAGACCGAGGTCGTCAAGGTTGGTCATGTCAGAGCCGAGTATGAGGTTAGCTCCTGCACCGATCCAATGCGAATACATGATTCGCCGTTGGTCGTCTGTCAAGCCCGAAATCGACTCAGAGTTGCCCACCAGGAGATTGTCGAGGTCAGGATAGATGCTCAGACTATCTGTGCGCGAGTCTTGTGCTAATGTGTACTGACGATAGTATTCGATCGTCCGTTGCACAGTGCTAAACGACACCTGGGGGTCGCCTATATTTCCATTGTTGATGTCTTGATCAAGTCGCATTGAATCCGCACTGAAAGCAAGATAAGTCGCTGCGCCTCCGCATTGGCAGTTGTCACACCTACTTGGAGCTCCACTTATCATAATAGTATTCATCTTGCCAATCAAGTTTCCACGAAATGTCGAGTCGCATTTGCCGACCACTCTGCTGGATCGCTCTGTGATAGCATACAACCACATCACTCGAGTCGGCGTCTAGGGGCTGATCTGAATCAGGACTGCCAGGAGTGACATAGTCAAGCTTTATAAAATCCACTCCCCTGAAAGAATGGATCAGAACTGTTGTCATAGAGAGATACACAACTACTTGCCATTCTGCAAAGAGATCAACGTTCGAATTGCAATACTCTTGAACCCCTGGTGCGCTGAAATTGAATTGACAGCGTGCATTGACGTTGCAGTTCCCATCGCTGATGGTGGACAACTGGATGGGGGGGTCGGTGCCATAGATATACTTTTCAACATCATTGTGAAAGAAGCCTGGGACGATCTAATCGCAGTCAGGATTGCAAGGTAGTAGACTCGGGGAGAACCAACATATATACCGAGAAGCATTCCATTGCCGTGTAAATGGTCGGCAAGTGCAGGAATGTCCCATCCATTCGCTTCGTCGTAGATGATACGTCCGTACTCGTCTCCATTGGCACCCACGGACCAACCAGAGTCTAGAGAACAATATTGGTAGCCTTGACTACCAAGGCTGGAGGCCATGCTATCGCACTGTTCGATGACATTGTCCTGATTGAACTCGAGTTGTCCGACGGCGGTCAACGCAAATGAGTTCCAGCCTTTGGGCTGAGAAGTGAATCCATTAGCTGTCTTGGAGTAGTGCAAAACTGCCGCATACGCCGCACTGTGTGACAGTGCTGCCAAAGCGATGCCTGTCTTGAGGGGTGTCATCCTGGATGCTGCACAGGAATGCTTTGACCTGGTGGAAGTCGAACCGACCAAAGTAGATATATAGAGTGCGCCGGCCACTTCGTCATATCGGGGACGACCAAAACAAGTCTCTGGCGTAAATCGGGCTCAGTCAGAGAGCAAATGAACAATGAACCTTGGGGTGCGTGTGTGACGGGGTGGTTGATCCACAATCACGCGGTTCCCTGAACACGCCCTACCGCCCCCAAAGAGCCCAAAGGCCCACAGAAGGTCTGCGGGCACGGGGAATGCCCAGCCGACTTGCCACCGTTCCATCTAACGAGCCGCTACCTATTCGACAGCGGCTCGGCGAAGGACGCAGTCAGCCTGATATAGGGTTTTTGTCAGAAAAGACCGGTTGCATTCCTGACCTAAACACAGGGTGCTTTAATCAGGCCTCTCATTGGCGTTCTAAGCCCACTTTTCACACTAGTCTAACCGAATTTCGGGTTAAACTCACTAGCGCCATGGCAGAAGGGACTCCGCCAAACAAGCAGCCCAAGTTGGCTTCAGTAAGCCATGCTTCAGCCTCATTCTGCACTTTTTCTCATCATGATTGACTGCTCATTAGAAATTCTCACGCTTGCTGGCGAGGGGGCCGTCATGTTCCTACCTGACCCAGCGGATCTGGGGCATCAGCCTTATCCATCAATACGCGATGGATCCTCCAAGAGCCATGATTACTGACGGTCGAGCTTCTTCGCCCCATGCTTGCAGTTGCCTCATGCGTGAACAACGCATAGGCCTGCATTGTGCGAAAAAGGAAAGAAGCACTCGCTAAATAGTTTGCACTAGTCCCCATGGTCCAAAATACACCTCGTATTGAGCTCTCGGCAGGGATCTGCCGTCCAGCGGACCTCGAGTTGATGCCACCGACATGACCTCGACCCTTTTCACAGCCTTTCAGTGTGTCTATTTCTGTGGTGATTCCATCTGCTCTAGCTGAGGGAAAGTTCATAGTGCTTCTCAGATCCTAACCGGCATGATGCGGCTCTCAAAGTCTGTTGCTCTAGTGCTCTCTCTCATTGCCTCAAGCCAGGCCAGTTCAGACTCGTCCCCACTGGTCTCAAACAGATTATCACGCAGACAAGCATCTATCACAGACATTGTGCGCAGGTTTTACCATGGCTGTTCGTGAGCAATTCTTCGAAGTGGACCAGCAATTGACAAACCAGCAGCATTTGTCCTGGGCAGCACTCTCTATATAGACGGCGGCGAGTACACGACGACTGACTGGCAGCGGGGCAACCAAGTTTGTAAGCTACTCTAGGAACTCTAGTCCTTGAGCTGACATTTGAGAATTTTAGACAATTACACTCTCGCTATCGACCTATCGACACCCCTGTCCACCGACACGTTGGCAGCCTCAAGCCGAGGACGTCTCATTGAGAAGGGCCGCTGTCCAAACTTCAACCTTCCCGCACACTGGCCAGATGAAGCCAACCAGACCGTGTTTGTATACGGTGGCGAATACAGCTACTTGAATCCATGGGTTGGACCATCAACCGTTCCGCCAGAAGAGCTATGGGCTTTCACGCCCGAAGGCGGCGGTTCCTGGAATACAATCGACCAGAGCTTTGACAGTGTATTCAGCACCTTGACTCGTCCTAGCTATGGCGGCTTTAGCTACGGGAGCGTCGGTGGTTTCTATTTCGGGGGCAAGCATGGAAGTCGTGGTAGCCAAAAGACAAACATCGGGGGGTACACTGCTGCGCCCGGTCTGCAGTTCTACAACTTCACTGACCAAAGTTGGATGAATGCATCCTCCTCTGGCTTCTACGCAGGAACCTATTTATCACAATCCGGCGGCCTCCAATATGTTCCTTCCTGGGGCCAATCGGGCATATTGGTGGCGCTGGGAGGGCAGGATTTCTACACGACTCAATTCTTCTCTTGGAGCAACATAACCATCTTTGATCCGGCAACCCAGCAGTGGTATTCACAGACTGCGGCGGGAGACATTCCTGACGCACGCTGGACCTATTGCAACGTTGGAGTTGGTAGTACGAGCCGCAATGGCACATACGGTCAGTAACACCTCGATTCTGGATCGTGACTGATGATGTGGCAGAAATATTCGTATACGGAGGCACCACAGGCAAGGTGGAGGAGGCAGCAGACGTGGGCACCTCGATCTACATCCTGTCCTTACCTGCTTTTCAATGGTTCAGAGCAAATGTTACATCAGACGACCCGCGGCAAGATCACACTTGTAACATCGCGAGCAAGCGACAGATGTTGAGCGTAGGAGGCGTCGATCCGACTCTCAATACGACAGCAGTAAACGGCACCACTGAGCAGATCAACAGCACAGATCCGTATCTTTTCGGCCTCAAGGTCTTAGACTTGACGGAGTTAGTCTGGACGAATTCGTTCGACCCTGCGGCTGAGGCCTATGTTGCACCACAGTTGGTGCAGGACTTCTATAATGGTGAGCTCAAATATCCGGAACGATGGAACGATGAGAACCTCAAGGACCTTTTCATCGCTCCACCTCCGCCTCCCAATAACACGAGCAACACTACGGTACCGACGCCGCCGCCGACGCCTTCGCCCTTGCCCAAAGGCGAGAGCCATACAGGAGCAATTGCTGGCGGTGTCGTAGGAGGTATCGTAGGTCTCTTCCTGGCCGCGATTGCCATTTGGTTCTTCTGCTTCAGGAGGCCCAGAAAACAAGCGACAGCAGCGTCAGCCGTACAAGCATCAAACGAGGAGGCGGCTTTCCACGAGAAAGATTCCAGGGACGTCACCAAGGTCGGCGAGCTTCCGGCTCCTTCGGAGTGTCCCAAATCAGAACTAGAAGGGGAAAATTCCTCTGAAGGAACAAGATTAGGCAGTGATGGGGGGCCTGGGCAGCCGAGTACAACTATTATCTATGAGATGCCTGCAGAGCATCTGACAAACGAGCTAGAGGGGGAAACTTCTTCGAAAGGGATAAAAGGAGGTAGCGATGCAGGGCCTGAGCAGCCGGCGGCGAATATTGTCTAGGAGATGTAAATGGTCCCTGCATACGGCAGCTGTGAAGTTTCCTGTCCGCTATGGCAATAGCAATGTTTATAGATAGGGTGGCTGGATCACAGGGGAGGAGTAGATGGGTGTAATGTAGTTCCAAAAGTAATCTCTGAAGAACCAAGTCCCGGTACTCGCCTTATATGGCTGGATTCTTCCTCTAGGTGGGGCAGATTTTACCCTTCTTGACTTGCCAAGCGCAGATCCTCTCCGGGATTTGAGCTTGACTACAAAGTATTCCCGCCTGACCACTCATGCATTTTTCTTGCGTAACACGTCGGTCAGACCCTGCCACTGTGACCTCGACCCTCAGCAGCGGCGAGCTCTGGCCCTCCTTTTTGCACTATAACAAGGGAGGAGCGCGGAGAAACCACGACAATGACCCTCGCTGCGACTCATTTATTTCCAATCACTCGGATGGCTGTGCCACGCGTTGAACCGAGCCGGTGAGCTTTTCCTAGACCTCCTCTTCTTGCTCTTGTTCCATTCTCCGTCAAGCCGCAGCTGTTGTTAGGAATACCCATCTCCCTACTCATACCATGTCTCGCATCGTCCCCTCCTTTACACTACATCCTCATCTGGTATTGGTTGCTGTAGCCCTCAGCTCAGCCTTACTTGCCTTCAGGCCAGGCAAGCATTGCTATGTCGCAACTGGAGTGGCCCGCGGCAAAAGCGGTCAAGCCTCTATTCGATATTGACTACTATTTGGATCCTTACATCCCTCGATCCCGCCTTTATCTTCTCCCAAAATGGATATCTCATTTCTTTGGCCACCGCGAGCCGTCAACGACCTCGACTCCTTCTCACCAACGCACATTCCTTGTTTATGCATCATGCTTCATAGGCGCCTCCTGTGGCGTCGCCATAATTGAATCTGTCTACCAAGCTCTTCCTCTTCTTTCCGGTCATCAAGTCCCCGTTGTCCTCGCCTCTTTCGGCGCGGCTGCAATTCTCGAATACAACGCTATCGAGTCTCCACTGGCTCAGCCTCGCAATCTCCTGCTTGGTCACGTCCTCTCCGCCGTGATTGGAGTTGGCATCACAAAGCTCTTCTTGTACCTTCCGCCAGATCGATTCCAGGATCTTCAATGGCTCGCGGGCGCCCTGGCTGTCGGCGTCGCCAGCGTCGCTATGAGTCTCACCAAGACCGTTCATCCTCCTGCCGGTGCGACTGCCTTAATTGCGGCTACGAGCGCCGATGTCACGGATCTAGGATGGTGGTTACCACCACTTGTCCTACTCGCGTCCATGCTCATGCTCGCCAGCGCGTTGCTGTTGAACAACATCACAAATCGAAGATTTCCAGTATATTGGTGGACGCCGATTGATTTGGAGGCGCTTCACGAAAAGAGAAAGGATAAAAATGGAGCACCAGATGACATCGAGAAAGCATCAAAACTGACTGCAGAAGTCAGAGCGGAGGAGAACATTTCCGTCGTGGATACCGAAGCCGAGCTAGAGACACCTGGATATTCCAAGGCAAGCCAGGACAGCGACAGGTCGACGCCCAAGACACGGCTGAAGCGGCATCACACCACTTGTTCGGACATAGAACATGAGATCATCATCGAGAAGGCCCGGATCATCGTGCCGGACTGGCTGGAGTTGAACGATTGGGAGCGGAACGTTCTGCACATTCTGCAAGGGAGATTACGCGACAACGTCAGTGTGGCTAGCTAGGAATCTGTCATGCAAAGGATTAAAGTGTCTGTGGTGTTGGAACTGCCCGTACTGGGACGTCCACTTCAGGCCAGCAGAAAAACTCGAACATGATGGTTTCTATGCCATGGTGACGGCGACCTCCGATTGTCATTTCAGAGCAGACTCAGCAGTGCTCGCCACGTCCGTGCAAGAGATTCAGGTTAAACATCCCTCCGTTTTGGCATGCAGTCTCGAACGTTGATTAAGCCTGACACAACTCCGCTGGAAGACGATATCCATGATCAGTTTCACCAGTCGAAGTCAAGGTGCATTGAACTGAACTGAAAACGAAACAGAAGTATGAATGCATCTGACGTGACCCATTAATGACCATCCTCGTCAACTCCGCTCAAACGCCTCCTCTAGTGCCTTTCAATATCATGCTACATGGACTTTTACCTTTGCTGACAAAATTCCCAGCAGCAATATCTATCTGATCACTCACACTCGACATCAGGTATACATTGGTCTTCACCTTCGCTGCTGTAGTGGTGTTCGACTCTGACCACTTGACATCGTCACATTCTCCTTCACGTTGAGCGTCAACGTCAACTCCAGTTCTGCCACACGCACTCACACCCTCCTGTCCCGCCGTCAATGCCACCAGCCTCGGGGTCAAAGTTAGTATTCTCTCCAGGGACCTGCAACAGTGGCGGGGCCGGATTGATCAGCTGTCCTCCCGCGGCTCTGTCTTCTGATACGATACTCTTGACGTTGTTCTGGATGACCTGTAAGTTGTCCACGCCGTAGCAGTACACGGCTTTCTTGTTGATGTCGCCACCGTGGCGGTCCAGTGTGATCGTGGTCGGATACGAGAACGAGCCAGGCGGTGTAAAATCGGTCGCCGAGCTGTTTGTGCCGGTGTCTCTCATGGTAGAATTAGATCCTGGCTGTGAGCCAAGTAGGTGTCCATCGAAGTTGGGGCTTGTCCAGATCTTGACGAGGAACCGAGTCTGACTGAACGTGCATCGCGCTCGGGACTGGTCTCGAGCGGCACCGCCATTCTCGTCTTCAGGATCTACGCCACCGTTTTCCGACAAGGCAGATGAGTTCAAAGGCGCCGTCGAGTGGAGGAAAATGGCTTTATCATAGTAGATATAGAATCCATAATGCTCGTCGGTCTGGCCTCGATTGTAGAGCCTGATTGGTTGTGACGTTGGGTAGGGAGACGTTGGCAGCAGGTTTGCCGGCGCAGCACTGCCATCGGAGAGGACATCTGGGGCTGGAATCGCCGAGGACAGATTCGTGGTCTGTCGCGAGAGCAGACGGAATCTGCTGGTGGTCGAATTCAAGTCGTCGATGGCGGCAGAAGGGTCAACAGGAAATGCCGGAATGAAGGTCATGTAAAAGGGCGTCTCCTCGCCTTCAAAAGGCTGTGTGACGTTATCAGTCGTGTTCCCCATAAAGATCTGATCTGCTCGGCTGGGAGGAGACGGGTTCGGGGTGAACAAGTCATTTGTGAAAGGATCATTCGCTCGTTTGGCAGGACCGGATGATCTGGGAGTCATCGATCTCTTCGACACGCTGGACGAGATTGGGATCGTCATGTTGGCAGGTGTTGTGCCGTTCCGAAACACGACTTCAAACCTGAAGTTGGGTTGGTCGGCATTATTTGGAGAGATTTCAGCTTGATCTTCCTTTGGCACAGAGCAGCTCCACAAGGTAGTAGGTTGCACGCATTGAGATTGCTCTCTGACCGGGTCAGGGCGCGCAATGGTTGAAATGCCCGTGGGGATGGGAGGATACCCGGTAAGATTGAGCCATTGACTCTCGACCGGAGTGCCATCTCCAGCCCTAGTGAGCTGAGTCGCGAGCACGACACAAGCGATGACAAGAAGCAACAATGGCAGGCCAATGATGATAATCCAACGTCTCTCTCGACCTTGCTCGGCCTTGTCTGTCTTGTCATCACGTTTTCTGCGCATGCATTTGAAGAGTGAAAAGTTACTCTTCTTGGGCAAATCCGCGTCTCCACTTGTCGCGGTTTCCTGTCTCGGCTCGTATAGTTGTCGATTCTCCGAGGTCACTTTGATATCAGCCGTCGGAGGCGCGGCTCCCTGTCTCGGCTCGTCCAGTTGTCGATTCTCCGAGGCCACTTTGATATCAGCCGTCGGAGGCGCGGTTTCCTGTCTCGGCTCGTCCCGTTGTCGATTCTCTGAGGCCCCTTTGATATCAGCCGTCGGAGGCCTTTCCGAAGAAACCGTCTCGGACCAAGGGACTGCTTCTAGTCTAGGCCCTCCGTCTCCATAGGTGTTCTTATAGTGTATCGTAATCGAAGCCGGCTGCTGGACGGCCGCTGGTCTCATGTCCGCCATCGGTAGCGCACCCTGTGACGTGAGGCTTCGTAGCAAGATAGGGGAAACAGGGCCAGGCGAAGTGACGGGTTCGTGAAATTGAGTTCGCGGCATCACAGCTGCAATATTCGGGGGCTGAGGGATCGGACGACGAGGTGTGAAAGCTGGCCCAGTCTGCATTGTTGATGTCAGAGCTCTTTCAGCCTCGAGTGGCGCGACCATCGACGGCTCCTCCAGCTTAGGGGCAGATTTTGGGGGATCAAGGGCTTCTGATTTCGTCACCGCAACCGGATTTGCTTTTTGAATATTTAGAGATTGTGCCTCCGGTTGTTGATCAACGCCAGAAGAACTAGTTGCAGCCTTCAGGCGGTCATAGTCTAGAGTGGCGGGACCGAAGTTGGAAGGGCCTTGTGAGCGAGGAACGTCCGTTTCGGTCAGGTCAGGCGCTGCACCCGATTTGATCGTTGTGTCGAAAATGGAATGTAATGCGGGCAGTTTCTCAGCACAGGAATGATTTTGACATTCAAAATACCTGATGCCACTTTGTTGTTCGACAGCACACGCATGATAGTACTCTGCCGCAAGGCCCGGCCTCCGATGGGTGGTCTCGACAAGCACTGGCACGGTGATGTTAGAATCTTGCAGGTGATGATAATGATGCTCCTTCTCCTCAGCATCGTCATAACTCCTTGATTTTTCGACCGTCTGCTTTCCACCTCCACGCTCAGCCTCCCACGATGTCCACCGGGACCAAGTACTCACTTGGGCGTTGGCAAGACCAAGACGTCGTGGGGTTTCAGGGGACGACTCCGATGCAGGAGAGTCGATCATCGTTTTAGCCGGGTCTGTCATGGCAGGGAGTGCCGGAACTGGAGGTGCAGCCTCAACAAGCATGCTACTCTTCCTCCTCGATGTACCAGACCTTGACAACAATGGGGAGAGCATGAGGTTCCACCAGCCTTGGGACTTTGGTCGAGAGAAATCGTCGCTGGAGGGCAGAATGCGTTCTTGACTTTCAGAGGAAGACCTTCCCCCTGCCGGTCTTTGTGAAGAAGGATTCGCATCTTCCTCGTCAACATCAAAGTCGTCCAAATGTTCCTGCGTTGGCATGGGTCGTTTGTTGACCGGTTCTCTTTCGCGATCCCGGGCACTCTGAAGAGTGTGCTTGGCAGGCAAGTCTGGTATGGGCGGAACGTCAGCGTTCACGGGACGTTTCTCATCCTGTGGAGTTGCTGTGGAGTAAATGCTTGATATCGGTCGCTTCTCACTGTGTCCACGAGCCGAGTTCCAGGGATGAGGTTCGGTTGCTGGAGTGACAATGATGGTCGGAGTTGCTGGAGTATGCATTGAAAGAGCGCTGTCATCGCCGCCGTCACGCGCTCTATGGGCTTCCGCTTCGTGCTCCGGCAAACTAATGCCGATGACTATCGACTTATCCGCTGGCGACACGCTCCGTCTTTCTGGTACCAACGGTCTGGACGAGTCATCCCGACTTGGTTTCGAGGACGGAAGTTTCATTTGACCTGGTAGTGTGACACCCTCCGCAAACTGCCACCCTTCTTGGTGCGCACCGTGGGACTGCGGCGGCCTCAGAATACCCCGGCGCCCAACATGATGCGTCCGTTCGTGTAGGGGCTCCCTCTCAGAGCTCCTTGTGCCGCCAATGAAACCTGATTGTGCGACCTCGGGCTGGGGCGGCGACGCACGGCCATGGTCCGCTCGCGCAGACACCACAGAGCTCGCAGACCTGGTCCCGATCTTCGGTTGCTGTATCTGGACTGTCTCGATCACAAGTCCATTCTTGTCGGGCCGCTGCGATGGTGTTCGGATATCTGTGACGATGTTCAAACCTGGACGTTGCCATCTCCCCTGCTGCAGGCTTTGATCTCTCATCGGTCCTGTCATGATTGATTTTTTAACTCCAGCTCCTCGCTTGTGCTCCAAAACCTGCGTTTCCTGGCTATATCTCTCGAGGTGAAATTCGTCTTGTCCACTGGTGGTGGAACCGCTTTCGTCATCAGAAGAACCGGATATGAAATGACTTGGAGACAAAAATGGTTCATTTGGTCCAAAGGGGCTGCCCTTTTGATGTGACTTGATGGCGGCATGATCGGTCGTCGTTGGAGAGGACAAGGGGAATGTCGGGACCACCAGCGAGTGTTTCAGGCGTTTGTCGACTGCATCGCTCTCCGGACGGGTCATCATGGCCGTGTGCTATGTCGAAAGCTTCCTTATTTTGTCCAGTTATTCGTGCATATCATGAATGAATCTCTGCAGACGCTTTGTTTTGCCGCGGTGGTGAAGGCCAGGGAGTATCATCACACGCAACAAAAGCAAGACCTTTGTATTCTACCTGTCTCGGGTGAGTGTCTCTGCCAATGTACCGCTTTTCAGATGAGCACTGAGGTGAGAGAATCAAACGGCATAGGAGACATAAGAATTAAGGCACAACACAACTTGTCGACCTCATGAGTCGAGGTGTTTGCGGGAGAGGCAGAGAAATATGAGGTATGATACAGGGGAGACTGATACATGACCAACAGGGCCATGCTCTCGGCGAGTCCATTGTAGCCTCGTTGGACATCTGTTTCATGGCCATCATGGGCTGGAGAGATTAGCAGCGCAAACTGAGCGGGACACCTATTTTGGGCGCGCGTCAGAGATATCATTCCGCGTTAGAAAGAGCTTCAAAAACCTGTATAGACAGAATTACGAACAGCCATTGGAGAGAAGTCGGGTCGAAGCCATAAGCGCTCGGTCCATGTTTGAGGTTGGAAGCTCCCACCAGCGAATCATCACCCAGTCACGTGACCGCGACAAGACGCAGGCCTTCTTCTTCACTCCACCATCAGGCCAATCTCCTTTGCCGAGTTCCAACAACCATTTCAGAAGCAGAGGGAATTTTCAATTTTCCAGTACGCTAACACTCGTCATACTAAGCGGGCATGTCGCGATAGTGCCTTTCCCGGTCCGTCCAGAGGACTCTGGCCATGGTATCATAACAGAAACGCGTCCTCCCCGTGCCGGCCAGACCTGCCCTCCAACATACTTTCCTAGCTTTTCTAATCAAGATATGTATATGTAAAGGTGACGTACGCGAACCAGCCATTCATGCTCGATGGCAAACACAACGACGCCCGAACTCTCACAATCATTACCATCACTGACGCCTCTTTCCCAATGGAGTCCCTCAACGCCGATCGTCAGAATATTGCACACCTTGCATGGCGCCATTCACGAGCGGCGGCAGGGTGCGTGTTGGTTCATTGGAGCCGTCTATGCCGTTATTACCGAAATGTGATCCATATCCGAGAGGACTCTGTGGCAGGGAATTCGGCGGTGCGGGAGGAGGGTACGCGCCGCCGGCGGGATGCTGGAGACGTTGCATTTGCTGGCTCATCTCGCGGATCTTGCTTTCCATATCTTGCAACTGATGCCGCTGCTTTTCTGAATCCATCCGCTGTTGTTTCACCTGATTCTCCAACTGTGTTATATACTCGATCGCTACCGCACCGGTCAGTCTCGCTGAGGACCCCGTCGCAGACGCGTACTCACCCCGGGATAAAGTCTCCCATTTACTGGATTTATTATTCTGGTTGGCGGGTAATCGGGCCCTCAGCTGTTCAAAACAATCTTTCATCTCGCTCCTCCTCTTGCGTTCGGCTAGCTTGTGCGTGACCCGGAGTTCCGGGGTGCGACTGTAGGGAGTGTTCCCGTTGGGCGAGTCCGGATCTCCTCGGAGACTGTCGAGTTGCTTATGCTGCAGGGTGTGGTGATGCGCTTCCGGAAGTTCTAAAAGGTGTCAGCAACCACCCATCCTCGTCACCTTCGCGCACCCATCAGGCTCACCTTGTTGTCCCAGTGGTAATCGAGACGACTCGGTGGTCAAGATGCTGCTCGTAAATGAATCCGCGAAGCTGTTTCTCCTCGAGAATGTTGACGGCGGCCGTCCTGGTCGGGCGTCTGGATCTGGAAAGGCATATGCCTGGCCCCGAGTCGGTGCCTCTGCGCTGTACACCTCCGATTTGGGATTTTCCAGGATGGGAGGCGCCACTCGTCCCGCGGCGAAACCCGCTCTACTCGTGTTTCTGCTTCCAAAGTTCGAAGACATCGATCCTCCCATGGTCGAGTATCGACCGGCCGAATAGCCATTGGTCTGGATCCCACGCTCGCGTTGAAGACCGGAAACCAGCGAGGTCTGCGACGCATTCCCACTGGTATATGGCGACGTCGGTCCGAGCCCGAGATTATTCATGCTGTGGTGGATGCTGCTGGACATGCTGCTGCGTCGCGAATCGTCAAAGTCACCACTTCCCCGATTGGGATGGTGGTCTATGCTCGAACCCAATATTCCATTCGACGGCGGTGGCGCCGAACCAAATCCCGAGGGAGGCGCTGAGGACGCATCGGGTGAGTACGGTGAAGGAATAGGCCCGGTCGGGGAATGGCTGGAATTAAGATAAGGCATCGAGCTCGACGAGTGTGTCGAAGATCTGGGCACTGCAGGGCCGTCGCGGGGTCAGCCTCCAGAGAGCGATCGACCGGAATGAGTGATACTCACACGTGTTTGAAGGCATCCAGCCCCCCGAATCTCTCTGGGGGGGAATGATCGAGAGATCGGTCGGGCCTCTCTCATGGGGCTGCTGTGGCAGCTTTGCCGTTAAAGAAGCGATCGAAGGGAGAGTCTGGGTCGTCTGGGGTATCGTGGGCGACGGATTGGTCTCCCATGGTCGGTGACTGGTCGCATCCATCTTCTCGTCGGTCGACTCTGCTTCTGCTTCCGAACAGCAAATACGCCGAGCTCAGAAGCGACGACACTTGTCGCCGCCGTGCATATGGCTGTCGGCCGAGGTCGCCGTGTACCCGGCAAATCGCGCGACGAACAGGAGCACGAATGATCCGTGATCGTCCAGGAGGCCCAGCGCAGTCGGCGATACAGGTCTTTGGAGAAAGACACCGCTTTCGCAATGCAAGATCCCGCGGCGAGTCGACGACAAGCACGACCCAGACCTGACTGGCCGGCCTGCCTGGTGTGGATGTGATGGAAATTTCGAACTGTGTCCCAATCGGGTGTTGTCAAGACCGTCTGTGGCGACAGCGGTATCGCGTCCTCCTCGAAAGCCGCCCAATGCGATCGGGCGCAAACAGCCAGAGGGCCGCGAACGTGGTCCCGTCCGAGAGTGGATCGGTTGATTGACGCTCAGACAGCTCGGAGTCGTCAGTTCGACGGCTCGCGGAGGAGAAGGAGTGACGATAGCCAAAGATGAAGTGTTCGAGTGGCAAAGGCACCGCTACCGGTGCAAGGTCGTCATACAAAAGAGTCGAACGTTGGAGAATATCGGATCTTGCCTCGGCACCGTACGCCGTGATGGCCGTTTCCAGTCTGCTCGAGCAGGTCAGACATTCATCAATCCTTTGCGATAGACATGAAGCGCAGGTACCGTACCTCCAGAGAAGAGGGAGTGCCGAGGTGGAGAGCGAAATCGTGGACTAGCGGTAGCGGTTCGAAGAGCGCACCACCGAACGACTGCGACGGACCAATGCTCAATCGCTGAGCGTGGATAGGCCTCGATTGGAATAGCGGGGAGAGAACGTTTCAGCTGGCGGCGGCGGGAAGAAAGGATGCTGGAGGTGAGCGGCGCTGCATACTTCGGATGGGCCGCAGTGCATTAGTTAGCAAGTCGCCATCCTACTGCAAACTGGGACGTAATTTACAGGCAACGAGACAAGGACAAGCTAAAGCTTGCCTGAGCAGCGGTCCCCCCAAGAGCCTGCGCACCGCCTACTGTATCACCACCATGTGTGAGGCCCGTCATCATCACGACAACCACAACCACCACGCCCACACGTCCACAAGTCCACCTGCCCACCCACGTGCCAAAGGTCTGCCTATCGCTGATTGCTGATCATCACCTCGCCGATCATCATCTCGCTGACTCCTCGACGACGACTCGTGGCCTCCTCGTGTGCCTGACACGGAGAGGATGATCATTCCGTCTCTTCGTCCGCAGCCTCGATCTCGGTTTTCTTGCGTTGGATCCTCTGCGACGGCCGTGCCAGCGAGGACGGGTACACGAAATCAGTCAGTCCGACCCCTAATGACTCGCCACCCAGACCGCCACCCACAGTCAGTCCCCTGAGCGATGGGGGCCTCGGAGCCTGCTCTAAACTTCCTTGACCTGTGCTCATCCTTGCACACTGCTGCAAAGCTATTGCCTACCCCGTCCCAAACAGCGTATGATCATCGGGTCGCTGCCAACGACGATCACCGCCTATACCATATCAAGATTCTCACCGTCTCTGATGATTGGACGATCCTCCTTAGTATGTGGTGGCTGGTGGAGTTATGCCCGCCTTCTTACCGGTCCCGCAAAATAGCATTCGAATGGCACAATCCACGGTCCTCAATCTTGCACCACTTTGCGGCTAAGAATTGCTGAAGAATCTTGCATTGCCGATGACGTCGTCCGGCCAAACCCCAAGATATTCAACTATGGCATGCATCCGTGTCTCCATCTTCAAGCCCTGGCCTGCGTGTGAACCGACCAAAAAGCGAGGCCGCAGAGCTAGCGATTCCTTGCAGCGTGTGTCAAAACGTGGCAGCGGCTGCTTCTCGCGTGCTCCAAGGGTCGTCGAGCCCACGTCTGACCAACTAGTCTCCTGCGTCATGCAGCCCATCCGGATGCAAGAGTGCGCTGGATATCCGCTTTGGAAGGTCAAGATTCGGCCTCGTCTGGTGATTGAGAGAGTTGTCGGATGGGCCACTTCTGTCACCGCCCTTCAGCACAAAGGTTAATTAACACCACCCCCCTTCTTTCCCTCCAAATGCGAAGGAGGGAAAGGTGTGGAGATGCGGCGACAATCTGCCCGTGAGTGGCCAGTTGGGTCCCACCGCAAAGACGTCAACAGGTGGCCACCACGTAATTGGCAGACAAGAGGATGAAATGCATCAATCACCGGCGAGACTTGGACGACACCCGGCCAGGAGGTAGGGTTGCATGCATCCCGGTGACGCAAGGCAATTCTGGGGATGATCATTGCTTGCATCTTGCAGAGAGGACATCGGTTCTCCGATCTTCCGAGGTCTTGTATCCGGAGAATTTCTGGTATACAAAGATTCGACTTGGTCAGTGATGCCTCTGGGGGTGTAGGGTTCGCAGGGACAATGAGCGCGACTCTGCCATCAACTTATCAAGATCGTTCTGCTGAACCGAGAAACGGGTTTGTAAAGCGAGTGGCAGCCCATTGGATGTTCACGTCATGTCTGCATTGAAGTCCGACTTGGTGACATACAAATACGATCTCCGACCCCTTTCTCTCGTGTCCGTCCGTGCAGGCGAGTCAGGTCCCGGCTCCCCGCAATACACGTCCTAGCCGGCCGGATGCCAGACACATCCGGCAGGAGAATGAGCATGGCCAGTCTATATGGAACCTGAGCCGTTCAAAAGGTCTCCAACTACGGCAATTCCACTCTGATGAATAAAGTTCCAGCGGCTCAAGCCTGGAAGCCATTCAATCTGCAACTCTGCCGTCTATCTCATACACCTGCCCTCGCACTCTCCGTCCCGGAGTCCCCTCAGGCCGGGGACTCGGCGCGGATGGCATCGACGGCGGCCTGATAGTCGAAATGATGGCCGACGATGAATCTTGGTCGCGCCCACTCATATGCCCTGAGGTGAGCGAGAGCGACATCTCGCACGTCGGCAAAATCAGCATAATCCGGCGCCGGGATTCTTGGTGGATCTGTTGACTAACTTCTAGACAGTCCCGGTCGATTCGTTGAGGCGGTTGAGTGATTTGAGACCGTTGATGGAAGGGCTGAAGATCTACGGAGGATTGAGGACGGCCAGGTAATTCGTGATGCCACCAAGCCCGAGACACCAGTCATGAGGATGATCTGATCTGCTGGCACTGACCTACCCATGCTCTCGTTGTCCGAAGCTCTTGCTGGGTTGCTTGATGTTGTTCCACTTTTTTTTGAGGCATGCTTTGCGCTCTGTCCTTCTCCACCATCTTTATACTCTAGCTCAGTAGTACATCATGTCGAGAAGTGGAGTTCTTAGTCTTGGTCAACATTTGGACGCAAAGGAGAACTCGGCCCTTGTTGCAAAGTCATGGGCTCCAAATTCAAGGAGTTGCGCAACATGTCGCATGTAAGGAAGGAGTAGTGGGTCCTAAAGTTGTGTCAAGAGCAGTCATCGCCATGTCTCCTCAACCATGTCTCCCGTCCCTGGCCAGGGAGTGGCTCCATGAAACTGATAATCCTGCGTAGAGTTTACTGGTCGCTGTGCCATTGATGCCAATTGGTACCTTCCAGATTGAATGCATTTGCCACGGCCTTTTGGGTTCGATACGGCTTTCATCCCATTGGACCTGTTGAGATCGCTGGAATCAAGGCACATAAGATAACGAACCCAGTTGTGTCTCCCAGTGGATATCCGTTACACAGTACATTATCAGGATCTTGACGTGAACGAGGCAATGGACTGAATTGGGAGCAGTGTTATCATACGGACATCAAGGCGCGTCCATATCCTGACCAGTGGTTAAAAAGTCTCCCTTGACGTACCGCAGATTCTATACCGGTTCTCGTGGGGGACATAAATTTTGTAGAGGTGGCCATAGGCACATCCAAGGAAGGTTGACAGTAGTCTAGCTTATGCAGACACAGGATCACACCAGAGGCATATCATCAAGCTGATCACTTCCTCAGCGGAGTAGAGGAATGCCAACAACCCTTTCTTGGCTTGGCCCATTTGTCTGTCTGGATGGGTTGGTCAGTCTTTGCGCGGCGCTCCATCTTCCACGGTCATTCTTTGCATTCTTGGAGTGCATGGACAGCCATTGCGGCGTCAAGATGTGGCCTCATGTTGGCCGAGCAGGAAAGCAGCCAAGTTCGGTCAGCTGGACGGGCAATGGAGCTAAATGGTTCATGGAGCCTTATACCATGCCATCGTAGGTGGACTCTTCAGCTTGTATATTCTAACGTGCTTGTCGTGCTCAAAGCAATCACGACTCCATTCGTTGGCAATTCTCAATCCTGGTGAGTATTCAACAACCCGTCCCTCGAACACATCTGTGTCCTTCAGAAAGACCGTCGTTCCATCGTCCTCAGACACCGTGGTAGTCGAGCAAGTCCTATGAATCAGTGGCTGAGACTTTTGGGGCGCCGGCGGATAACATGCCGGAAGACTCCAGGGACGGGCCCGTCTGCAAATGGAATTACCTTCTGGACAGAGGCGGAGTGAGCCCATATGATGGCCCCGGAGAGCAATGGCAGAGGGTCGGCTGTGTTGGGCTCCATTTCGGCCGTTATTACCACTCATGCAAGAGAAAGGGAGACAGTCAGTGTGGGGGCAGACGGTGCAAATTTCATCTCCTCCACAGCCTTGCACTCTCAAACCTATATATAGGGCAGGACACACCCCATCAATGCTGTGCTCCATCCAATCGCAGCGATCATTGATCAAAGGCACGCGCATGAACCACTGCAGTCCAGGCTCGGGCCCTTGGCTCATCCAGAAATGGGTGATGGACAAAATCGGACCCCGCGTGCACGCCCGATTTAGCGCGCGGATGGCGCCCTGGGAGTTGTTGCATCCGTGCACCAGGAACCGGACAACCACTTGTGTACAACTAACTGCTGTTGTCCCTGAGCCCAACTCTAGTCTCCCACCCTGAACTCTCGAGGCGGTGTGACCAGCACGCGGCGTATATCTTCTTGTAGACGTGGTCTCTGTCGTTCATTTCTCATTTCTTGCTGCTTCCACCGTGCTACTGTCATTCGTTGGTGCACTGCCAGTATGGCTGACAAGTCGAAGCTCATCTCCTTTGAGGGTAAGTCGGCCCCTGAGTCGCGCACACGATGGAGAGCGTGCAGTTCACAGAAGTTTCTGGACCAGACTATCAGGGCGTCCTGACTGCCTACTTCGAGTGGGCTGAAAGCTATGACTCCAAGGTCTGTCATTCCCCACTGCGCCGGCCATCAGCACTGACGGCATCCATGCCAGGACTGGGAACGTCTGCGCCGAATTGTCGCGCCGACCCTCCGCATTGACTACCGGTCTTTCCTCAACAAGCTGTGGGAAGCCATGCCGGCAGACGAGTTCGTCGCCATGGCCTCGGACCCCAAAGTCCTCGGCGACCCGACTCTCATGACCCAGCACTTCTGCGGCGCGTCCAAGTTCGAAAAGGTGTCGGACGATGAGATTATCGGCTATCACCAGCTGCGTGTGCCTCACCAGAAGTATACCGACAAGACTCGCTCCAAGGTGGCCGTGAAGGGCCACGCCCACAGCAGCAACACCCACTGGTACAGGAAGGTCGACGGGGTGTGGAAGTTCGCCGGCCTGAACCCCGACATCCGGTGGTTCGAGTACGACTTTGACAAGGTGTTTGCCGCCGGAAGGGAGGAACTTGGTGACAAGGAGCAGGAGCAGGAAGCGGAGAAGCTCGCAGGGAAGGCCAGTGGTATCCCCGTCGAAGAATGAGTATGAAGACGGTAGGAGTGTCTAGAAGGCAAGGAATGCCATGTTGCGCTTCTCTGTTGAATAAATATTTCGACACCGCAGATTGTACCATTTTTCCTATTTGTTGCCCGCAGCCTCCTCACAGTGATTGTTCCTGGATGGATATCCCGGAAATCACATACAACCTCCCATGCAGCCGCTCGCTCCGCAAATTAGGCGACGCCGCCCTCATCTGGCAGTACGCCTTGATCGCCTTGCTTTCAAAACTCTTGACGTTGGCCGGGCAGTTCGCCCAAGCCAATGGAGATGAGGAAGTGGTAGGACAAGTCCGGGGGGAAGGAGGAAATGGAAAGGAGAATAGCCTAACCTTGCAGCCAGAAGAATACCTTAGGTTCAACGGAAGGAGCAAAGGTTAGAACAGTATAGAAGCAGAGAAAACGAGAGGAGTGGCTTCATGGAAACCATATCTTTTCCGTCATCTCAACTGCAACATATCCATCCACATCGCTGGGTTAAAGGAAGTAAATGTGTAATTTGACCAGCCATGCAAAGAGAGCCGACATACATCTCAGCGTCAACAACCTCCGTCCTCGTCAGACGACCAGTCTCTGCTCCAGTAGCATCCTGCCTGCCTCCTATATTACTTTTTTATTCACCTCAATCCGATGCCATGGATAAGCGTGTTCATACAAAATCCGTCCAGCCTCCTCCAGATGCAACAAGCCATAATCCGATTCGTAAAGGCGTTCCAGATGCGATCCAGACCTGAACCTGGTAGTTGCGATGTACATCAATAATCATGATAAGGTTCGAAACCGGGGGTAGAGGAGTAGCCACCGGGAGCCGACGGTTGGTGGGACCAAGCTGCTCCAGTCGCATTCAGTCTTCGTTCTGCGTGGTGTTAGCTGTTGGCTGGTCATGGAGAAGGTGCATTCTTACCTCTCTCGAAATCACCCCATCGTTTCATCGTGATCTTGCTACTGTCAAATTCGCCTTCGTATTCAATGCCTGCTTTCTTGGTCTTCTCTCCGGCCGTCTTCCGTGTTTCACCCCAGCTGAAGTCGTCAAATTTCCAATAGGCGTACACGGGGAGGACAAAATTCCAGATGGGCAGGGAGCAGAGATAGATCAACATCCACAAGATGTAGGACCATCGGTGGGCCGTCAGGACGATCAGAACGGCCGGCAAGCCCAAAATGAGAGCCAACAGAATCAGCGGGATCACGGGGACAGGCTTCTTCACGATCGAGATGATGATCAGATAGCCGGTGAAGCTGATGGCCGCCGGCAAGACTAGGGTCCCCACCAGCTCGATGAAAACGACAAACTGCATGCTGAAGCAAAAGGTGCCGCAGAGATCTCGCACCAGGACCAGTTCCATCAAGTTGTGGACGGTGCTGTTGATCCAGCGCCGACGCTGGGAGAGCAAGACCCGAAATTCTTCCGGGACGGTGGTTTTACACACGGCTTGAGGGACAAAGACTTGCTTCCGTTTCGGAAAGGTCCTGAGCATCAGTGTCGACAAATAGCGGTCCTCACCGAGCAGCAGAAGATTCTTCTTGTGCAAGGTGTCGACCACGTTTTCCGAATAGTGCTCCACCACGTCCGGATTGGCCAGGATGGGCACCCAGTAATTCTGGCCGCCTTTCGGGGACTTGATGCGATACATGCAGAAACATCCCGGCAAGCAGGTCACACCACCAAAGACGGACTCGAACGACTTGGAAAGGTGGTGGGAGATGAAGTACTCAAACACCTGGATCCTCGACACCCACGTGGCGTTTTTGTTGGCAATTTTGGTCTCGCCGCACAGCCCCATGATCTCAGGATCTTTGACCATGGCGGAGATCATGTGGGTGAGGCTGTCGGGGAAGACTTTGGTGTCGGCGTCGACCATGAGCACGACTTCATAGAAATCCGGAGACATGCCGGTGACCTTCCACAACCCATTGAACATTTCGTATTCGAGTTCGGTCATTCGTTCATCGAACATGACCTTCTGCAGAAAGGACATGAGAATAATTTGGCTGTCGCGCTTCCCGCGGTTGCCGGGCTTGCTTTTCTTTGCTTCATCCGGGGTGCCGCATTTGATGACGAGGATCATCGGCACTCGTTGCTGCTTGGACGGAGGGATCCGAGACTCGGGACCGTAGTCGTAAAAGCCGGCATAGACCTTGGCCATGTTATGCCGCTTGGATCCACTGGCGACGGCGACGTAGGAGAAAGCTTGCACATCTTCCGGCAGGACGGCAAAATCGCCCATCATGCTGAGGACGATGTCGGGGGTCGTCATCGACTCGCCCTTACCCTTGATCAGTCCGTCACAGATGACCAGGATGGCCTTGTGGCTGTTGGGGTAGTCTGTCGTGGCGATCGAGTCCAACGTCGTGCGCAAGCCGTCTTCGCCTTCGGAATAAGCAGTGACCAGGCAAATGGCGTGAGCGAGGGGATAGCCAAACGGCTGCCATTCCGGTGGCGGTTGCGGGACGACGTTGTCGTGAATGAAGCCTTCGGGGCCGACAACATCCATGCCATCCATGACGGTGGAATACCGTGTGTCCTGGCCCGAGAGGAGAAGGCTGGACCGGCTGGGGCCCATGCTAAATCGAGAGGGCAAGTCCAAAGTGTGCTGGCTGGCATTGTAACTATATCGATATAGGCCCCCTCCACCGGGCTGGATCGATTTGACCGCCGACTGACTGGTCATGGTCGTCGGCGGAGGTCGATTGGTCTTGGACGGCCGCTCCACCGCGTATGGGCTCGTGAAGCGAGACGTCTGAGGAAAGAGCACACTACCCCGTTTGCTGGTTCGCCCATCTGACCCGGACACCGTGGTGGCGGGATCGGTGATGCGTGGTGCCGGCTTGTAGATGTCATCCGTCCAGTCTTCGATCTGCTTTGCCCGTGTTTTGGGGTCCGAGCTTTGGGACGTTTTGGCGGCCGCGAAACGCCGGGAGAGGAACCACTGGAAGGCCAGGGCCAGGAAAAATTTGGCCAGGACGATGGACAAGATAAAGACCAGCGAGACGTATAAGACGACTTTGGAGGCAATGCACCCCACCGTCTCCGTGTCAATGGAGCCGACCTTGGCAATCTGCACCAGGCACTGGCCCACCTTCTTGTCCACGGACGACTGAAGGACGTGGGTCATATCGGTTCCACGCACGGCAGGGTTCGTGCGCAAGTCATCGAACTGGGCTGGATAGGCGACCTGACTGGTGTTAAACCATCTCAAAAGGCTCAGGTCGACGACGGAGCCCGAGTAGACCATGAGATTGCGGCTGCTATTCCTCACGTCGTCCCAGGAGAAGAAGACCTCTCCGGCCTTCCGCAGGCTATAGAAGCTATTGCGACCTTTGGCCGTCGTGTGACAAGCGTAGCCGAGGTAGTATGGGACGGTGAGGTTGGGCTCGCTCGACCCGTCCTGGTTGAAGGCGGTGCAGGGGAAATACCAGGCCAGATCGCCGTCCGCATTGGTCGGAACATCCGAGCCGTTTGCCAGGGTGATGAGGCCCTTGCACGCTCCGTTGACGTTTTGAAACATGAAACTGCCGTCCTGGCCCCCGTACTTGTGAGGCAGGTCATACAGCACATTGCTGTCGAGCGGGATGCCCATGGCGGCCGGATGCATCGATCCATCCAGGTTATATGCTTCGCCGTGAAAGATCATGTACCCGTGGTCCACGTGGTTGATCCTGAGCCGGAGTCCGGGTCGTCCACACACGGCTTGGGTGAAACCAAAGGTCAAAAAGCCCACAAAGGCACAAATGAGGAGAATGATGCTGATCAGGCCCATCTTCTCTCTCCACGCCCGTCTCTGTGCCTTGGCGGGCATGCCAAAACATCGAAGGAGAAAATCGGGCGCCCACAGCGTGACCGTGGCACAGTACACATTCCAGATGCTCGGAGGACGGATCCGGTCGAGTTCTTTCTGTCGCTTCTTTTCCTCTTCCGAGAGTCCTCGTGTGTCCTTCCGCGTCAACTTGCGCCCCGCTCTCTTCTTTCCCACGGGCTCGAGTTTGCCCGGCACCCGCGCATGGCGAGGGTCGCCTGAAGGCTGCTCATCCGAGTTGGCTTTCACATTGCTGCTCTCCGAGCTCACGGTCCGGGATTCGGCGCCATCTTCGAACATGGGATCGTTCCCCGTTGTCGACGGAAACACTTCCATGTTTTGCGCATGCTTTCGGTAGTAGTAATTCGGATGATCCCGATCGATTCGGTTGCGTTCAGGCCGAATCAGGGACTTCTTCCGCCCCACGTCGCTGGCCGTCATTGGATTTGAAATGATCGGCTCGTGGTCGCCCGCTTTCGACCCGGGTGAGGGAGGGTATGGTTCGTGCCGCGGGGAGGATGAGTACACAGATTGTTGGACATGCTGATACCCGCCCGTTTCAATATCCCTCGGCCGTCTGCTGGGCGAGTCTCGGTAGGGCGAGTGACCCTTCTCTCGGGCCGGAGAGGTCGCCGGTCGTGGACTGCGTGGGTCTGCCATGGTGCTGCACAAGACACAGGGTCAGCAAAGGAGGTCATCTCCCCACGTACGACACGGTTGACGACTCGGGGACGTACAGATGTGAAATTACTCTGGTGCCATAGAATGGCTGAGAGCGATCGTATGGTTGAAGAGGGCAGTCCGGGTCAGGCGCCTGCGCCAACCCTCTTGGACGCTGGCGTGAGAGCGGCCTGAGTGAGTGTCTGAATGGATCAATGGATTGTAGCAACAATGCAGGAGCGGCCAAATATAATATTGGCCCGGGCGGAGGAAGAGTTTGGAGTCGACAACCGTGAGGCTCAGTGAATGGTAAACAGTGTACGACAAAAGATGGACCGTCAACGACTGTAGACTAGGTTTGGTCACAAAGTGTAGAGAGCGACGGACAGAGGTTGGAACAAGGTGGTAGTGGTAGGAGCAGTCAACAGTGGAATTGAAGAAACAGGCTGGAGAACCAAAGGCAATAATGGTTTAGTTTGTTGCGGTTCTGGTTGGTGGGTGGGTCTGCGGCGTGAGGGAGAAGAAACCTTGTTCCTTGGAACCCGATCTCCTGGGGACGGCTGGTCTCCTACCGCTGGCCTCCTGCATTACAGGCTTGACAGAAGTCTGCCTAGCCGGGGGCAACGGGCAGTGCTATGCGTTCTCGCTTGATGTTCGTGGCCTGGTTTGCACATTCAGGACAATTGGTCAAGGGTGGCTGTGTGGGCGGCCCGTGTATTTTTATCCGGCCAGGTTGCCGGGCCAGCCACGAGCCACGAACCTATTTACGCACCACACTGGTTTCCTGTGGAAGCGAGTACGGGTCAGTCACTCCAGGGCCATTTGACCTGCTCCTCCATTAACCAGGGTGTTGCTATCTTCTTCGGTGCGTCTGCTTCGGTGTGTCTGCTTGATCGGAGGCGGCACGGGTAGGTCCAAGACCACAGACCACGACCACAGACCACGACCACCGACCACGACCACCGACCACGACCACCGACCACGACCACCAACCACGATCACCGACCACGATCACCGACCACGACCAGCGTGGTAGCAGCCAGACGGTGGACACGAAAATGGCGCTTCAGCTTTGACTGTCAGGTGGATGCAGAGGCGGTCTCGCGGAGATGGCGTTCCAAACAGCGGAGCCTAATGCTCGGAGTTAGCCAAGTGGCAAATCTTATTGTGAGACCGTGTCTGGATTCGCCTGTTGCATTAATAATATAATAGTTGGAAAAAAGAACTCAGCTCCCGAGCTTCAGCTCGATCGTACTCCAAGTCAGAAGTGAGAGGCAGCTGTCAACTGTCAACTGCCAGCTGCTACAAGAAAATGTCAGCTCTGGCCATAAACGGCTTCGGGAGGCAGTCACCTGTCAGACTGACCCCGCTCTTCTCTGGCGTCTCCATCACTGAAACCTCTGGGACGCCATTCTCGCGCCATGTCAGCCCACCAGAGTACATCATTGGCGTGAGCAGCACAATCCCATGCATCCAGAGCACCACCTCGAAACGTTCCTGGCCACGGCGGAGCATCGACTGAAACAGGGCGGTGCCTGGAGGCATCGCTGCTGACTAGCGGCCTAGTGGCCGTACCCTTCCGGGCGCCAACGTTGCCAAAGGGTTTTTACCTCGACCACACATCCTGAACCGTGCTGTCAATGAAACCTGGCCCGTGGCGGTGACTGCATGTCACTCTAGAATCGAGTAACGGACGGCCTCTACTCTAGGAGAGCCCGTTGCAACCGGGCGCTGGAAAGTCTATCAATCTCCTGGATACTTCGGCCCAATGACTTGTAGTGGGCAGTGTAGTTTCCCCGCTCAGCGTTTTCTCAACCGCATTGACAGAGGGAGTAGTCTCGTCGTCGTCACTCTTGTGGGGCATCCACTTCCACCCCTTCGGTGTAGGTAAGAGTCTAGAAGACCCGAGTTTTCGATGGCTCGTCTTCAGAAGGACCCCCGCTACACCTAGCGTTGTTATTGCCTTGACAAAGTCACTTTTTCCACGTCGCCGCGTGGACGGACCAATCCTGCGTGTACTTCGGCAACGGTGCCGCTACATTCCTTGGATGACACCATCATCTGGGGCCACCTTCACAAACCACTTTCCTTTCAGTCAGCACAGGAGCTGAGCAGCTGGGGTTCCTGATTTTCCGGGACACGCACTCGTTCAGTCCCAGACAGAGGACATCCATCCGCTTCAGATCTCGTCCTGGTCGTCGCAAAGCCCGTTTTTCGTGTTCAGTCCGACTGATGATTGCCAGTCGAAGATTCGGTCAACTCTGCTAAACACGAAACTGCTGTCGATACATTCCTGGACGCCCATCGATGTGCTGACCTGAACCGATCCACGCAGTCTGATCATGACTGAAGTCATTGCCAATCACCCGCTCCCTCCGACACCACCCCCGCCGATCTATTCACCTCCCCCAATTCGGCCTGAAAGTGACCATGTGAGTAGGGACTCGCAGGAAGAGCTAGGCAATGCGACCACAGCGGCAGCATACAGAAAGGACCACTCACCGTCCGGGTCAGGACCAGGGCTGAGACCGTCCATCTCCATGAGTACGGTCGATGAGCCCGCAGATGATGATGAATATCCGCCGTCAGAGGCGGCTGCTGCCGCCGTCGCGGCTGCTGCGGTCCAGATTTATCCGCCCGAGTCTGCTATCTCCAAGGCACCTGACATCAGGATCCCACGGCGGACTCTGACCCCCAATCGCAATTACCAGATCCCACCCTGTTGTCTCCTTCGCCGCGAGCGCTCCCTGGACGACGCCGGCTGGACCAGCAGAGCCGCAACCACGACGAGCTACACCACCGTCGAGTGTCTTCGGAGAATTTTCCCTCGAGGGATGCCGATGACGCATGCCAGTCCGACACCGGGTCCGTGAGACACGTTTCGACCTCGGCCATGGAAGCAGAACGCCAGGCGGAGCACTTTGAGCCGCTGCAATATCACCACCGGACCGTGGAAGACACGGAGATGCGAGCGCTGGATCGAAGAGCGTCCAGGCTGACGATTGGCACGACCTACTCGGACGGCTCGGTCTCGAGTGAACGATTCAGTCGGCAAGAGATCCTCACCACGGATGCCATGCGGAACAGCATTCATGGCAGGATGTTGCAAAGACCCGATTCGGGCTTCTCGTCCTCGTCGGACTTCCGTGGGCGGACGACATCGCCTCAACTCTCCCCGGGCCGGCCGCGATCGAGGCATTCCCGATCACCAGACACCCGGCCTCTGTCGTACGTGGACCTCTTGAATGTCCCCTACCCGCAGCAAGCACCCAGTGGCACCGAGTACCTGGTCAACGCTCCCCTTCGCTCTGCGGTGGGCACCAATGCGTCTCTGCTTTCGACACGCAAGACATTGGACATGTACCGCGCGAATGTGAAGAAGACCAACGATCCCGCCGTCCAATATGAGTTTGCCGTTTTCATGGTCAGCGCCGCACAGGAAGAAGGCCTGGAGATCACGGACAACGCGTCTGACTCGGCCGTGTCGGAAAAGTCTCACGTCTCGACGCGGGATGGTTTGTTGAAAGAGGCCAAGCAGATTCTTCAACGGCTCGCCGACCGGTCGTATCCCTTTGCGCAATACTATCTCGCCGACGGCTTCGCGTCCGGGCTTTTCAACAAGGGCCGAGAAGACTGGGAACGGGCCTTTCCCTTGTTCCTGGCGGCATCGAAGCACGGACACGCCGAGGCCGCCTACCGGACGGCTCTGTGTTATGAATTTGGCTGGGGTTGCCGCGTCGACGCGATGAAGGCCGTTCAATTCTATCAACACGCCGCGAGCAAGAATCATCCCGGTGCCATGCTTCGACTCGGCCGCGCGTGCCTGACCGGAGACATGGGGCTCACCAAACGATATCGCGAGGGTGTCCGCTGGCTCAAGCGGGCCGCCGAGTCGGCCGACTTTCAGTACAACCAAGCACCGTACGATCTGGCCTGTCTCCACGAGTCGGGCTTCGGCCCCGACGTCTTCAAAGATGAAGCATATGCGGCACAGCTCTACACCAAGGCCGCCGACCTCGGCCATATCGAAGCCAATTACCGGCTCGGCCAGGCCTACGAATTTGGCCAGCTCCAATGTCCCAAAGATCCGGCCCTCAGCATTCACTTCTACACGGGCGCCGCCGAACGGGGCCACGCCTTGTCCCAGATGGCCCTGTGTGCCTGGTATATGGTCGGCGTGGACGGTGTGCTGGAGAAAGACGAGGCCGAAGCGTACGAGTGGGCCAAGCGAGCCGCCGCACAAGGCCTTGCAAAGGCCCAGTATACCCTGGGCTTCTTCACCGAGATGGGCATCGGGTGCCGACGGGATCCACTGGAGGCCAACGTGTGGTATGTTCGAGCCGCAGATCAAGGCGATGAGAGGGCCAAACATCGCATTGCCGCCATTCGCGCCGCCGCGACCGGCGCCGATCCCACCACAGCCGCGGCTGGTGGGAAAACGGACAGTCAGAGTGGCGGGGTCACTGGAGGTATGATAGCCGAAGCCCACCTCGATTGGCCAGAGCATTGCTGACGATATGACAGAGGGTGAAAAGAAGAAGAGATTTGGCATCTTCTAAGGCAGGAATTGGATGACGGAGGAGGAGGAGCATGCAGACACAGCCATTGCTTACCCAGCCAACGCCGGCCCTCCCAAACCACCGCCACGGCTTGTTACAAAGACTCGCATTGTGCATCACGAGAAAAGACATTCGAGATGATACCCATACTGGCGTTAGCGCATTCCACACGGCAATTCTGGGCTGGGACAGTTGCGGGTGATAGAGATGGTGCTTGCCGCGATGCGCAAGATATCACGGCCATGGAACGCGGATACCGAATCAACAAGGAGACATTCCAGCTTTCAAAGCCATGGAGACACGGGCCGACAATACAGCGTTGGCCACGGCACCAGCGCGACGGGTGCGTCGTCTCAATGGCTTGCATCTTGGTCAAATGATATCCATCTGCTGTATTATTATTGATATTGTTGCGGGGACTAGGACATGGACTGAGCACTTGCTGCCCCATGGCAATGCGGTGGAGGATCCTTGGCGACACCTGACTCTCCTTCCTTCACCACTATCTTTCCCCGCTTTGTACTTAAACATGGCTGTTTCCTGTTCCTTGCTGCGCTCCGCTGTGCCATGCCTGACGGATCTAGTGTCGAGACACGACAAGACACAGCCTAAGGAATAATGGGCCAGACAGACTGGTGGACAACGGCGGTGTGACTTGAAAGACACGACCGACTGCGTGCCGAGATCTGATCGGCCCTTAGCTACTGTCGCCACTGGCCACGGTCTGAGCTGGCTTGCATCCCTTACCAATAGCCGCTGGCACCATCGACTCTCCTGCGTCGCTAATCTCACCGCCGTCCTACGTCCTCAGTCCTTTGCCCTTGTTTTTCCTGCTGCGACGCTATGGCATGGATCCGACATCTCTTGGAGGCCACACAACCGCTACCGCTGGATGTCACATGGCCCCGGCAACTGCCTCAATCAAAAGCCAAGCCTAGAAGCTGTTGGTCAGGTCGGCGTTTCAGTGCCGATCTCCACACTGGTGCTGGATGCTGGGCGTCTGGTGATGCCTTGCCTTTCCACACCCAGCCCAACAGCGCCGACCACCCAATGGCTCTTGCGTCAAAAGCCACGTCAAACGCCAGCAGAAGCGGGCGTGGTCGAGGTGCAGGGGAACCACGGTTTTGAATCATGGTGAAGTCTAAATGTCCGATACCACCCGCCAGACGTCGATGCAAAACCTCAGCTTTTCCACCGAGAGCATTCCCTGCTCTTCCTCCGCCGGTGGGCCAAACCATTTTGTTGCTGTTTTTGTCTCCTCCTTTGCGTCAGGCCCAATATGGATCCAGTCCCCCTCGCCTTGTTACCGTGCTTTCACCAGTCGTGATCAAAATCTTCACACAAAGCGTCAAGGACAAGCCCATTGTCCGGAGCTCTTTCTCTTATGTTTCTGCCTAAAACGGCCCCACCATCGGTCCCTGTCCACCAGTTCTCTTAATTGACGCTCGAGGTCTTCCAAACCATGCTGGATCATGGTCCGAGTCTGGCAAAGGCGACCAATTCGAGCCCGGCAACACGAATGATGAAAGGAGACTGGTCGAGTTCCAACACAGTTCATCGAATCTCGACCGAGTCCGACGCCGAGTCCTTTTATTCGGCGACATCAGACATCACACGACGACGGCGGCAACGAGAGCGACGGAAAACGGCCCCAGGCTCGCGTTCTTCTCGAGCCAGGCGCCATGACGAGTACATGTCAACACCCTTGGACGACGACCATGACGATGACGATGACGACGCCCCCTTCTCTCCCTCCTCGCCGCCTGGTTGGGACCAGTTGGACTCCCGGTCCTGGTCGGCGGCTTCCCGGAAGACCATATCCGGGCACGACCAACGCTTCAATGTCCCGATTCGCAGGAGCAGTGTCGGTGCCAGAAGATCATCACGAAGACCAGATTCGGTCACCTTGCACCGGCAGAGTTGCCAGCTCTTCTCCTCTCTCGATGGCATCCTGGAGCGCAGTCGGCCATTCACGCCTCTTCTGTCTGGCGGGACTGCCAGCAGCTCCAGAGCGATGACCGCCACCCGCCAGAATTCGATCGCGACGGGGAGAGAAGAAAATGATGAATGCGTGTCCCGCTTGGGGGAGATGGTCGACGCCAAACTCGAGGTGCAGATGACGACGACACCGCCGCTGCTACCGCTGTCGCCGTCTCGTCATTCCTTGTCGGACTCGGTCTCGAGCTCCCGATTCAGCCCCCGCCGACAGCCTTCCTCCATTTCTTCCCTCCAAGACAGAGAACCGATTCATCCACGGATTTCGATAGGCTCCCAAACCCGGTTCCAGGACCAGCATCAACGCCAACACCAACGCCCCCCGTTCCATACCGTCAACATCTCGTGGACCTCCGATGCCACGCGGCGCGCCGAGTACGAAAAGATTGACCGTGCCCACAGCGGACTCCGTGGCTTTCTGAATCGTGTCTTGCCCCAGCGCTGGAGTCGGGCCCACGGTGCCAGGAGGAACTTTTTCACGGGCGAATGTGACGGGGACAGCGTGAGGAGGTTTCGATTAGATGTGCCTGAGTCGGAATCGGAATTAGAGCCCGAGTCAGACCCAGATGAAGGCACCAGAGAGGAAGGGCTGAATGAAAAGGGAAGAAATTCGAGGCTAAACCGAAGACCGCCAAAGACAGGGGCCACGGGATGGAGTTGTTTTGCACCATGAAATTCAGTCCAACAACGGCCGCTCGCGTAAACGATGAGGATTAACGTTTGGTCTCGGCAGAACATTCATAGCCTCAGCGTACATTAGATGAATTCTCACGCTAAGTATACAAACGAGAAGGAGCAGGAGCAGAGCAATCTTGGTCGCACTGATGTATTGCAAAGTTATACCCAAACGAAGATTCGTTCTTTGGATTGCCAGTTTTGATGGTTTGATGGAGGACTGGGGACTCTTGTCAGCATGACTTTTGGTAACATCATCCTTGACTTATTAGGTACCGAACTCAGCCGATAGCCGATTTGCCCTGATCCATGCGTGAAGTCCGGGATCTCCAGCACGGCCGAGATGAACTCGCTGATCAGACATCTAAACGTCGCCACATGCTATGACGGGTGGGCCATATCCGAACATGGTTGTCCTGCGCTGTTCAGGTTGTTTTTAGGCAGCCATCCTCCAGTATTCTTCAGGCTCTCTACCGAAACGTGGCACATCGCACATACCTAGGCCAACGTTAGTAGCTGTAATAGCCTTGACAGAAATTGATCCGCAGTGCCACGAAAGCGACTGGCCATTGGGTCAAAGTGGAGGAACAATGGCTGACGTTCACCGGCATAGTATCCGTCCGGCATTCTATTGCTCCAGGGATCTGTGGCCCAAGCGGTCCAGTTCTCCATTGCTCTAGTCTGCTAGCATTGCCGCTAAGGGGCAACCAGGCTGCATACTGACGACAACACGCATAAAAGCTATTGACAGTTCTTACAACGTGCTGTCTGCATACTATTGGCTATCCTCGAATTGGTCGGCATTGCACTAGTCTTCATCGTAGATGACCAGATTTTGGACACCTAGAAGGTTTGGCCTTCTTTGCCGGTTCTGGAGCATACCATATTCGGCACCTGCAACCCTTCTGGACCTATCAACCAGGGCGCACCTCAAATTCTCCTCTCTCCATTGTTTGTCCAAGGGCGGTGCTAGGGCGGAAACAGACAACATGACATTCTCTGGCAGCAAGATCATGTTGAAATGCTGGTCGCGCAGCGTTCATGTCCTCTGGTTTTGACTTTGAGATACATACAGCCCGTTCACTCATGAGTTGCCTTGGGACTATAATTCCGGACGACATCCACCGGCATGTGGCATCTTCCCTTCAAGACTAATGTTTAGCCCAGTTGACAGCAATCTGCTTGCTTTGTTTGCATATTCGAGATGCCGACTATCCACTCGGACCCTGATAGGCAGAAATCTCGGCCCTAGTAAAGCTCTTTGTCGACAAGTGATTGTGCTCTCAGGATTCACGCCTCGTCTTCTTTTCAGCAAAGCAATGAGCCTAGCACAGTTGAACGCCATCACAGTAATAGACGTGGTGATATAGCCGGCCTTGCCAGCTTCAACCGCCGTCGTTGCCCATATTGCACATGCGGAGTGCGTCATCAATCATTCCGTCGGGCTTCACACACAAGAGGCATCCTGAGGCATCCTCAATGCGGTGATGGACCTTCCAAGATGCGGTGAAAGATATCACATCTCGAAGCTTGTCCTTGCATTGGCCGTCGGAATGGTCCTTCTGATCCATCAATATCAGATACGCCCGCCTCGTTGGTCCCGGTGGCATCTTTGACTGATGGAAAGCTCTGCCCGCTCGAGTAAAATCGGTTCTGTTTGGGTACGACGGCAAAGACGGGTCATTGCATCGCACGTCCATCTGGTGGTTGCCAGGCGAATCATGAAAATGCCTCTTGGAGCGCCTTCTTCAATCCATCACAACAGATCAAAATCATCCAGTTTGTCCCTGTATTGCAACACCTGTCTCTTGACCTTGCTTCCATCCACCCAGGTCACAAAGTCTTCCATGCCCCGAGGGACCAGAAAGGCGGGGTCCGTCACCACCTCCGTACCCACTCGGACATGACCCTGCTCCACGAACTTGTGCGCCGTGCTCACATGCTCCACCATGCCGATCCTCACCATCAACACACCCAGTCTTCGGCGACAAAAAGCCGAGACCGTCACGTCCTTCTCGACGCTGCTGAGGCCCGCGCCCTGGCCGCGGTTCTGCTTCAGGATTCCGACTTGGTGCAGTTTCTCCAGCATGACAGTCTCGATTTGAATCCTGTACGGGTCGGTTGGGTCGAGATTCGAGAGGAGGTGTGCGAGTTGTCTCAGGCGCCCGCACAGCACGTTATATTTGGAATAGTCCAGCGGGTGGGTGAGGTGGTAGCGCCGGCGGACAGCGGCTTCGCGGTGTGACGGCCCATCAGACTTGTATGTGACGAGGTCAACTTTTCGAAGGAGCCGTTGTTCATGGTGCTTAAGTTTGCGGACCATGATGACAAGTGAGCGGATCGATCCAAGGCCAGGGGATTCGGTGAAGCCTGCTGTTCAAAGTTAGTTCCACCATATGTCTGTGGCCAGGTTGACTCACCTTTTCTCAAGAATGAGCCGACTCAAAACCAAGTCTGCTAAATCTTGAAATGTCGTGCAAAGAGAGAGAAATCTTGAGGCAGGTGTGCCGGAGCACGCTTGGCACAGAATTCCTCACTAAAGCCACATGCTTGCAATCTGCACACCATCAGATTTTAGAAATGAGAATTGACTCTATTGACTCTATGGAATCACCGACACCCGTTGTATCCATCTGCGACTGTGCCGCGTATCCATGCAATTGACATACTAGCGAGACAGACTCGCTGTGCTGGCTGAATCTTACCCGAGTTCTAGAGCAGCTCGAGATCCATTGTACATCGTCGCCAGCGCGACAAACATGAGAATGAAGATGAATGGTGGTGGTATATCGTAACTTTTGCTCTATGATCAGAAATGACACGATGAGGCATCTCTCTTTCAGTAGCTGGTCTCAGCTTTCCTTTTGGAGATTATTGGGCGGCACCTCTCGATTCTCATTTTGCGGCTCTTTCTCGAAAGCTTCCAGACCAGCCTCATCAATTTTCTCACTCTCTTCCTTCTCAACGTCGACAGGACTGACCGGTCTGGATACATCTGTGTGTGCGGTTAAGGAGTTGCTGGCGGAATCGCTGACGCTGATTTCGATCGTCTCGTCCTGGCGTCCGCCGGATTCTTCATCGTGATGCTCACTTCTCCGTATTTCTTCAGTCGGTGCGAACCTCGAGCGCTTCCGGATGGCCTCCCCATAGCGGTAGAAGGTGAAGGGAATGATGGCCAGCACGACGGCGACGCCTCCAATCAAAGAGCCGCCACCTCCGACACCAAGGGTATCGAACATGTACTGCGTAAACAAAGGAGCGGCAGCGCCGCAGGCAGAGCGAGCAACCGTGTTCGCGGCCAACGCACTCGCGGCATACGAGATGTAAGTGTCGGTCAAATAATTCAAGAATGAGACAAATATCAGCGTGATGGACGCTGACAAGAAGACGCCGGCCAGCACGACCACCATCCAATGGACGTTGTTATACTCGCCACTCCATGCAAACCAGAACATGGTGACCGGGAACAAGACGCCGCCGAGCATGCCAAGCGGCAACCGGTCTTCTGGACACCTGACCCAGCCTTGTGCCAATTTCTTTCTCTCGCGAGTGGCATTCAAGATGATCAGGGACCCCCCAAATAAGGCGCCGACGATCGAACCGATGAGTGGAAGCTCGCCCAAGCCAGAATTCCAACCGCGCTTCTGCTGGAAGACGATAGGATAGATTGTGAATAACATGTACAGCAAGGTGTAAACCACAGAGAGATAGATGGCCACGAGGAAGGAAATCGGGTCAAAGAGAATGATCCACGGCCTCGTGAGGGCGATTTTGAAGATCTCTGTCAATGTGTGGCCACTGGCCTCGGCAGGTGTCAGGACGTTTTCATATCCCGGCAACTGGGCCCGTCGGATTCGGCGTGCTTTATTCAGCAGCACCGCGCTGGGCAGCGTCTCGGGAATGGTGAACATCAAAATGGCCGTGCCACCCGCGAGCCAAAGGATGACGTAGAAGTTCCAGCGCCAATTTTCCGTCAGCTCGAGAAAACCAGAGATGACCGGTCCTAATGCGGGCTGAAGATAATTAGTCAGCGGCATATGTGTGGTTGATTGAAAAGACGGAGGAGAAGGATTGGCGGTCGACGTCGAGTCTGTGGACGCCAATGAAGCACTCCGACAACAAGGACACAGGAAAAGTGAAGCTCACCCCGACAAACGTCATCATCGAGAACATGGCCATGGCAACCCCCCGCTCGATAGGGTCCCAGATGTCGGCGAGGACCCCTGGTGAATTGGACATGGCGCAGCTGACGAACGTGCCCGAGAGGAATCGTCCGACCAGCAGGCTCCCAAAGTTCGGGGCAAAGGCGCAGAGAAAGTTGAAGGCAATGAAGATCAAGAAGGTGATGTAGAAGATGTATCGCCGACCGTAAAACTCGCTCAGGGGAGCGAAGACAAGAGGGCCTGCACAGTAGCCCAACAGGAAAAGGGTGATGACCAAGCCGGATGCTTCGACAGAGACATGAAGGTCTTTCGCAATGCTCTGAATCGGACAGACCGTCAGCAGCGAAGTTCCCAGTGGAGAACAGGCAGTGTCCTTACTTTGAGGCTTCCAGAAGGGCTGGACGAAGAAAATGTTGCATTGACCACCAAGAGCACAGCAATCACTGTGATGTACCAGCGCCGCGCAGTAGACCAATTTTTGGGGTTTTCAATGTCGTCGGGAGCGAAACTGACGTGTCCATTGTGGTCCAGGTAGGGCCGCTCCCGAATGAATTCACTCGATCGATACGGCTTCGCAACTGGACGCGACAGCATGCGCTCGAGTCGCTCCATCATCGACACGTTCAACCGCAGTTTCACACGGCCCACGATGGAAGAAACTGAAAGGCCATCACTTCTGGGTAAGATGGCGTTTTACTAATGAATCTGGAGAGGGGCCCTGCGGTGCAGGTAGTGCGGCTGGTGGGTTCGGGGACCCGGATACAGGCATGGCCACATCTTGTTCGGTATTGCGGCACCGTTAGTGCAAGGAACTGTGATCGCCCAGGCCACTGCTGGCATGGTACCGACGTCATGATCACATCCATTGGAAGGGCGTAACGGCCACGTTTCAGCCTCGCATGTCGGAAGTGGAGCTCCATTGCTCGTTATCCAGCGAGTGTGGTCAATGATTCCGATACTGGTTTCCGATGCTGTTTTCCGCTGATGGTTTCCGGTGCTGGTGGTTGTTGCTTGGCCCAGTAGGCCACTTTGGGCAAAGAGGGGGATTGGCGGGCCTGCTGCCAAAACCAGATCGAGTGTTGCTGCAGAGATCGGCTTGTAGCAGGGATTGACTTTCTTCCCAAGAGAAATGCCGAGGCTTTTGGAATGGCGACACCAGCAGCCCGGGAACAATCTGGCTGCCGGCCTTAATTTGTTTTTCTAACTCCGTCCACACGCTCACATACCCACCCCCCCTGCAAGGCAGTAACATACACACCAAACTTGAGACCGCCCGGTGGGGCACTGTGTATAAGGGGCTAAAAAACGGCATACTTTCCACCTGCATTGTTGGGACATTATGACTGGTGTGCATATCTCCTGTCGGCTTCTTCTTGACCCGTCTGACAACTGGTGGATGTCGAGAACAGAACCCTGCGACACGTCAGCAGCTTTCAGAGCTTGGATATTGGTGACAAACCCCCACTCTAAAGGCCCACACGGCCTCAAGGGAGTGAAGGTCTTGAGACCCTCATTTACTGCTTTGGGTATTTTTGAGTGGGCCATACAACAATAACAGCATTCTTGGTCGATGTAACACCTGAGATTGCATACCACCTTGGGTGTGCCGTTGCCTTCCAGCGCATCGTGCGATCTACGAAAGACCAGCACGTCTTCATTTTGGCCTAAAACGCCAATTCCACCCATTCTTTGACATCACAGGGACGTCCGATGGCAACCCTCGATCGCCGCTCAGAGCAGTTGCGGACAATCGAAAAAATAGTCTCTGAGGGCATTTCGGTCGTGCCCGCGCGGCAGATGCCGAAGGGAGCGCCTTGCTCGTCTTTGAGAAGCTGGAAGATGGACTCATGTGATGGCAAGGCCTTGTCCTGGACTCGGTTCACGCCGTTGGCACCATTGACACCATTCGTCGTGCCGTTCACCCCGGCTCCCTTGAGGAGTATTGCTGCCAAGGTTTCATCCACGAGCTGCTTCAGACGCGCCAAACGCGGACCGGTATCTTTCAGGAAGAAGACCTCTCGCATGGACGCCGACCGATCTGGAACGATGAGATGATTCGTGTGAAAAACCCGGCCGTGGCTGTCAAGATGGTTGGCTGCCCACGGCCCGTCGGGATTGGTCTCAAGCGAGCTGATGCCGCTAGGATCGCTGATCATCACCTGGAATGACTCAGCTCTCCCAATCCGAGTCGGTAAGGGGACGACACTTACGTGGCCGACACTAGCTGCACCCAACTCTCCCATCCGCTGAACCGCATCCTCTCTGTTGGCGCATTCCAGCGGCACCCTCAACAATACGTGAATGGGAAGCTTGCTCGTGTCGAGGTTTGTTGCCTTGATCGCGTTGACGTTGATGACCACGCCGGCTTCATTGATTCCAATTTTACCCACCAGGCCTCCCTCGGTCAGGATGTGGCATTTTGGTTTTCCCGCTGGAGATATGACCAAATGAACCAGTTGGTCCTTTTGATTCGATTGCCAATCCCAATTCTGTGCCGCCCATACCTGAGCATTGTAGATTTGGCCATATGTCGAGCATCCATCCATCATTTTCAATTGGGCATGAGCGTCGCCCGCGGTCAGCACGATCTCGAAACGGGAATTGAGCAGGACAATATCGATCACTTCTTGGCCCGAGCCGGCGGCAATCCCTTGCATCTCTTCGTACAGATGCGGCACTTTGGCCTTCAGCGTGGCCTCGAACTTACGCCCGGGGACCAGCAGGGCTTCCCTGGTCATGCCACATGTCTTGAGAAAATGCTCTGCATAGTTGGCAAGTCCCACGGCAATCTCCTGTGATGCACTTTGTCCATGCTTTTCGCCGATCTGCTCAACTTGTCATTAAGGCCCGGGCAAGAGAGGTGCAAACGGCGTACTTCGCAGTGGGACCCTGAACAGTAAATTGTTTTGACCATCTTGCTGATATAATACGAGAAAGACCTCACGAATCCTCGCAGGAATATCCAATCCGCGAACGCGAAAGACGAAAACGGCCAACTTTATCCTTCATATAGGACCTTTGACCGTGGGCATTCTCGAAACTCCGTATCCACCGGATGTGGGCGCTGATGGCAAACGATAAGTCTGTTGCGCACGCAGGCCTAGATTGTGGCCAGGACGGCCCCACTGATCGCCTTCCAAGGGGGACCATTGACAGAAAATAACGAGATTCCGGTGCTGAACCTCCGTATCAAGCTCAGGAAGATGAACACTAAGCGTGACATCTATTACCTGTAGCTTCAGATTCGGAACCTGTGCGTCCCTGACTGCAGCGATATTTGCAGACCTTGGAGATCAAGTGATCCATTTTAGGTCGTGAATGGTCCATGCTCACCTTGACACCGACACAGCCCCTTTCAATAGTGATGCAGCTCGGCCGTTGAGAATTTCAATATGTTGTGGCGATTATGGCGACAGCAGGCATCGCTTTGTGAACGAGTGAAGAGGAAAGTAGGACAATTATATGATGAAGCAGAGAGCGAAATCCAATGCCCCAGGTATTCACCTCTTCCCAGGTCTGGTGGCTGATGCGTATAAATCTGACTGATCATTTCATGGACAGCCGCCCACTCTCTAACTAGAAATCGGTGTTATGTCACTGATACTGTTGCCCCCAGCAGGGGAAATTAGCTTGGTGTAGAGTGTTTGGGGAGAATCACTGGTAGGTCATACTTCCTCTTCATCTTGTTGGCCGAGGTCCTGAGATGAGTTTCTGAGCCGACTTCAGCTTTGCCCAAGATGTTGAACAGTTTCTTGCTTGCAGTTGGAAAGGCTTATCGATGTCTGTGGGGTTCGGTTGAATTTGATATCTGGTCGTTTCTTCTACCGATTAGGGAGATGTCAGCCTCCACAAGGAGCATGATGAGATTCTATGTTTCAGGTCAACTGGTTGCCCACGGAATAGTGTTTCCTGATTTACACAATCTGACAGGAGACGGTGCAAGGCGGAAGAGCCGTGTAGTTATCAATGCTCGCACACTTTGCAGGAGATGTACCTTGGAGAGTCTGGTTCTGTCATGGGTTATTTCAGAGCTCTTTGAATTGCCTCTGTTCAAGCAAGAGCGAGACCGATCTGGCCCAACTCACCTGAGCATGATCGTTAGCTATACCTTAGAGCAGTCCCACTGAAGAGCAAGTGCAAATATGTGGAAGCTCTACATCCTTCAGATCAACTTGTGCTGGAGATGATGAACCAAGCGCGATGGTCGGTTGATTGATTCCAAGTAAGATGCTGCCGACTGTGTAGAAGTGGCGGAGGCCAAGCACTCAAATACACTGCTTGTGTTCCCAACAACTTGTACCTGATTCCTTACAGCCGGTCAGACTACTCACCAAGTCCTTCCATGTTCACCTGGTCCTCTGCCCTCCACTACACCACCAGATGAGCTGTGGAATAAGATTTCAAAGGGAAGACACTATCGATATCGCCCTAATGGCGACTGAAGATGGTCAAGAGGTACAAAAATTGAGCTGCGCACAGTGCACTTACTACCTCATGTTTAGGCTACACGTACTAATGCGACCAGGCGGATTCCAGTGTCAGAATCAATGGACGAAGGATACTCGGACAGAAATATTAATTGCTATCCTATTCTACGTGGAGCGTTCTCTTTGAGGCTCCATATCCCGGCATACACCGCAACCTTTTTCTTCGGCAGTCATTCCTTGCCTCTTATTTTCGGAGAGCACCGAGATTGCTGGCAAAGGCAGCAAAATTGCGTTCGTCTGACAACTGGGGTCAAAAGATGCCTCTCTCTGTTAGTGCGATCTCGAGTCTTCTCATAAACTGACGGTCCCAGAGCATATTCTGAATAGCAGCGTTGCGCTTGACGTCAACGTTCACCTTAATTGAAAGCCGTCTTCGTTTTCGATTCGGGGATTGGGTTGACAGAGGATGGCGAGGTGGGCGAATGTCGATAGACCGGTCAAAGTCGATGACCATCATCCGGCCGACATCTGGGCTCCAGAGTGTGTTGGCAGGTCTGATATCTCCATGTAGCACGCCGGCGTCGTGAATCGCCTGCACCGATCGCCCGAGTTCCCGGTTCCAGTCTCGCTTCATGTCCTCGGTGGCGTTGCCGTCGTTCAGTGTCTCCCCAGCCCAAGAAAGGAACATCATGTGCACGACACGCACGCCGACATCATAGTAATAGGGATGATCCAGGTCGATAGCCCCCAGGTAAACAGGTACGCACTCTCCTTGTAACGGTCGGAGTTGCTGGTAGATGGCGGCCTCATGACGGAGGTCCTCTCGAAAGGTCGGAACGGTCCCTTTGGCAACGAAAGTGTAACCATGCGAGCTGAGAGTCACCCGAAATAGAACGCCGCGTGCTCCCCCTTTCCTGAGAGGATCAAGGTCGTCGTCCAGTGACCGGGCCAGTTGGTTCCGGACAAGAGTCAGCCACATTCTGTGGTTAAGCAGGTGGTATTGACTGCCCTTACGTCGACCCTGGCGGTGAAGTGAGACATTTGGGCACCGAGGGTCAAGCGGTTCGCTCCTGATCAATCCAAGCAGACACTTCTGGGTGCAGTATGCATGAGTCTTGGAGCTCTTCGTGTCCTTTGACGAAGCCGTAGAGTCCTTTTGGCTCTTCTGTGGAGCCGAGCTCGGTGCGGTCCGGCCGCGGGTCCGAAATGCGAGAGGAGTATCCTGTAGAAGAGGGCCATCGTCTGATGATTCGGATGAATGTCGCTGAAAAGAGGACAGGAAGTCTGGATGACAAGTCTCTGAGGCTTTCGCCTTCCTCGCGAGCCGGGGACGCAGGGGTGCCACGGGACGCGTGGGGCGCAAGGGAGTCCGGTCGACACCATGATAATTTCGAGGCTTGAATGCAGATGGTGGTGGCGTCTGTTTCCGTTGGGTCTCTGGAATCTGTTTGAGGATAGTCTCGCAATCTTCTTCCCATACATTCAGTGTGCTCATCGCTTCTTGTCGCTCGCTCTGCCGATGAGCGTGCGAACCAAGAGCAAGGAGAGAGAAGGCGGCAACTTGGCTGATGGGAGTGCAATGAAGAGAATTCTCCGGGTTTGCTTGCACCTCCTCACGAGGTTCCGCCAAGTGGAAGTAAAGCGTGGTCGGGTCCGTCCAGTCCAGCTTCAGAAACACAATGCCTTCTCCCGTGGTGAGATAGCTGTATTCAAGGCCACCTTCGATCATGTAGTGAAATGTTTGAGTAACTGCGGCAGCAGCAAGTCTGTCCGAGTGATACTGGAAAAGAGCTTCAGTCTCTTCCGCAGGGGGCTTTGTCACACGATGAACCACTTCCGTAAAGATGTCCATCTCCCGAAGGCCGAAGCGAAGGTGTGGGAGTGTAAGCTTGTGTGGCGCTTTGTATTCGATGATGAAGGCCAATTTGCGGCCCCCCGAAGCATCTTTGTCTTCCACACTGACACAGATCTGGTCCGCCTTGAGTTCAATTGCATTCAGCGTCGAGGCGGTCGGACGGTCCTGCTCTTGGCTTTGGCGTCGCTCTTCTGTCTCTTCGCCAGATTCACTGATGGCATTGAGATGGTTCTCAAAAGAGATTGTGCGTGCCGTTTCAAAATGATTGCTCGTCCCGTCTATGACAGGGAGATGGTTGAGAATGGCCGCCACTGGCTCTTCCACTGCCCTATGTAGGAATCCCTCCAGGTCCCTTTCAGAACCTACTTTCTTGCCTTGCATCTTTTCTCCAAGGGTGTGCAAGAAATCGGAGCTGTCGAAATCCCGAGACTCTTTGGGATACGCCGTGTGGAGGCGGCCCAAGGTCTCCTTTTGAACTTCCAAAAAGTCTGACCAGGGAACGAGCTTAGTCGGACACCGCTTTCCCCGTGGATTCGTCCAGTATCCTTTTGTAGTGAAGCTCTGATCTTGCTGTACCTCAAACGTTTCGAATAGGCAGCTATAGCAAAGGTCAAGGTACTCGTTCAGTGAGGTTCGCTGTCGCCCTTGCTCTGCCTTTTCGGCACGCTGCTTCTCCAGTTGTCGTTGGTGTTCCGCCTCTTCAGCTCGCTGCTTCTCTAGTTGTTGTTGGTGTTCTGCCTCTTCGGCCCGCTGCTTCTCCAGTTGTCGTTGTTGTTCCGCCTCTTCAGCTCGCTGCTTCTCCAGCTGTCGTTGTTGTTCCGCCTCTTCGGCCCGCTGCTTCTCCAGTTGTCGTTGTTGTTCCGCCTCTTCGGCCCGCTGCTGCGCCTCCTGGCGAGCCTGCTGCTCAGCCAGATACAGCTTCCTGAGCTCCTCGATATCCATTGACTCCATTGTCTGCATTGTAGAGATTGAGGAGGAATCCATCTCCGGATCGGTTTAAAATATGTGCTGTGAAGCATTGTTTACTGCCCAGTGTTTACTCCACACCTTTTGCTCCGCGTTGGTTACTATGACAATTATTCTGCCAAGCCTAAGCGCGTGTGACGTCTCAATGACTAACCCTTGTGGGTGGTGTTCTTGGCGGACCAGTGGATGGTCTTGAAGCAAAACTTGTTGGGCTCGAAGCCGGTCGAGGCTGGCATGGCCATACTCTCGGGTGACATTTCTCAAGGGTGCAACGTTGGTGCCCGGGCAATACCCATCCAGGGGCCGTTGGGGTTGCAGAGTGGGTGCACTCGAGAGGTAACCTTACGATTTCCCATCGGTCGATGAGAGGCGTGGACAAAGAGAACAGGTCACAGGTGCACCCTGACCTGAAACACCGCAGACAAAAAGAGAAGAGATCAGCAAGGTGTGTCGATATTTCCGCCGGATGACGCTCTGAACACGCAGCCGTGGCAATTCTATTCCAGCCTACCAGGACGGAACCCATATCCATGCCAACAACAACCACCTAGCATTACCGACGCGAAATTTTCATGGCCAGTTCCAGGCTTTGATCCGATCCGACGAGACCAATATGCCATCTTACCCCTTTAGCTCCTGTAGCCTCGAGAATCTCTTTTGAGGCGCTGGGACTGGCAAGAAGACCATGCCGACACCGAGTTCCTTTGCCAGGTCACCGTCGCTTGTGATGGAACCTGGAGAAATTGCTGGACATGTGCCCCAAGTCGGCCAACACCTATCGCAATGGCACTTGTCCCGAGTCGTGGTCAACCCTTGACTGCCCCGACGGCGTGCTACGCCGTTGCCAGGGCATCGGTCAGTGACCCCGGTCACCTATGGAAACCAGTCCGTCTCCGGGGGCAGACCAGGAACTCGGCAAGACCTCCGTCCCAACCCATGCCGCGAGGTCTCGCAGTGCTGCTCAACCTCTTAATGCAGAACGTACCAGATGAGCAATGGGTATGTACCGGACAGCAACCCTTCGCCGATCTTGAGGTCGGTACCACCCTCATCCTACTCTTCATCAATCCAGCGTTTCATGACCAAGGGTGTCAAGGACAGAAGCGTAGGCGTTGGATCTGGAAAGAGAATCGACCATATCGGGTCCGGCCATCACAGACTGGCTGCCTTCGCACGGACGAACCGCGCCACGGCCTGGGTGATGGCAAAGCTGAGAATGTCAGAGCCTCTGCCGGGCCAGAACGCGCGTCGTAGCTGTACATGGCATCGGCATCCGGGGGGGTGGGCGCCGCCGCAGACGCATCTTTGATGTCCTCGTCTTCAGAGGACGTGTCAGACGTGGGCCACGGGCCCATCCATGGCATTGACGACCTCATTGCGGAAGACCTTGCGGGCGAGCGTAGCAGCCTGCCCGTTCAACTTGTTCTGCAAGTGGTGCTTGGTACGGGAGAAGTTGCGTCCGAATCGTCGGTCGTGACAACCTCACCCGTCTTTGGTGAAGGCTTGGGTACCATAAATACTACCCCAGCTTGCCAACTTCACCGTGCCAGTCATTCCGAACTGAGAGAGGACCGGCAAGAGCTGATCGGTATTCTTGAGGTTACTGAGATGGGAAAAGGTCTCCGCTATCGCGGTAGTTGACGTTCAGCGCCTAGGCCAAGTGCTTACGAACTTACATGAGATGAACTGTCTCTTGTGAAGCGCTTCTGTCGGGCATTAGAGACAGTCCGATTTTACTCCGTGCGGGGACTGGTCTTAGCTTCCCCACAAAACGATCCTCCAATCCCTAGCCTTGAACAACGGACTCCGCATTGTAGCTTCATTCCTCAGGGATGAACTCAATCACTCTAAATTTTGTTGGTGCTATATCAAGCTGCTAACGTTCACAAGCGTAGAGCAGTCGGCAGATGGAGGATGCCTGGTAAAACATATGCCTGGCAAATACATATGAAATGATATCTGCGACGATGCATGGCTGTTTAGATGTTTATTCCATCAGGTTCTGTCTGAGACTCTACCATGTTCACCTCCACATCGGTTCTGCTTTTCAATAAACCCATTAAACCCTTCAGCGTGGTGAACTTTTGTCTTCTCTGTCAGAGGACTTAGTTCATCCAAGACGCTTTGAAACTCGGCAGACGTCTCAAACTTTGTAAGATCCATGTATTTTGGAGCCCTTCACTCTCAAGTGTCAGCAATCATTTCTCACCGCCAGGTTCACCTGTGTGGTAACCGACCTGAGGTATAGGATGATTACATCCGCTTCCATGCAATCCTTCAGAATGATGCAGCTCTGCAATGCCGGTCCATTTCCAGGTGCAGCCTTTTTGATTATATCGGCAAAGAGGCACAGCCGTTTCATTACACGTGACCGCTCAGTTGTGAGCGTGTGAAAATAGTAAACAGCGACGAAACTGTCTTTGGCATCCTTGCTCAGATCACCCGGGTGGGAAAGCCAGCCGCCTTCGAGGTCGCAGTAGTGCACATCGAGATGCTGAACTAACTGATCCTGCGCGGCAATGTCCATTTCCCTCTTGAAGGTGGCATTCTGAAAGTGGTCCAGGAAGAGACCAACGGGATGTGTGTATCCTTCCAAGCCCCATATCGTGTCTGGATGACCATCGCAATCACGAGCCCAATAGTAGGAGACCGCTCGAGTTTCGGCAGCTGTCGACTCGCACAGAATCTCGAGGCGTTCTTTCCACTGCCGAGGGAGCCTCCGTCAGCCCCAACCCCGCGACAAGGGACAAGGCCGGTGGGGACATGTTACAACTTCTTACCTTTGAAAATCCTCCGTCAGGCCCGACAATACGTGCCACGACGTAGAATCTTGGGAGCGTCATATGCCGAATACGAGGTTGTTAGGATGAGATTCAGACAGATCAAATGACAGACGGACAGACAGAATACACGTCCTGCTGCACAGCTGAGGAGATCCCACCAAATTAATATGACGGTGATGATGGCGATGACAGTGACCGCTGTTGAAACATTACCAACATCGTTCAGGAAAATGTCCTCCATAATCAATACATGAATGTACGACTGTGCTAAGCATGCTTGGACCAAACAAATTCTCCGCCCTGCAGGGCTCGGGCAAATACCGGCCCAATTTCGTCGGTGTTTCTCCCCGGCTCTTCTCCCTTCGAGGAGATAGTTCGATTTGCCCACAGTGAACGTCCCTCGAGTATTTAAATGGACATGGCAATCCGCTATAAGCGAGTTGAAGGCTGCTCCGTCGTATATGTATACTACAACACTCACTCCGGCTCTAGATAGCCAAACCTCTTTGAATATATTCCTCCGGACTCGCTTTGGGGCCACTGACTTGGCGGATTTGGTCTAGCTGGGCTATCTCGCTGACCAATAGCATCTCAGAAGGCAGATGTCCGAGACCATAGCCATGGTGTCTGGATTCCAATACACTACCGAATCTGGCGAAACATTAATGGTGACGAGAAAGCATGACGGCAGCTGGCCAATGCTTAAGGAAAACGGATGAATATTCCTCCTGCATCGAAGGTGGACATGATTCGATTTGGCTATTACGCTATATATGAACCCGACAACATTTCGTCCAAATAACTTGAAAATTCTGCATTTCCCGATCCAGGAAAATCTTGAGGGAAAGAAAACGCATCCAAGAAATCCGGAGATATGGTCGACTGGAGTTCTGCGCTCGTGAAGTGTGGCACCGTCCTCGATTGAGCGAGATGGCCATGGGCTTGCATGGCCAGTGGCATTGCAGAAGTCTGCTGGGGATTTGGCGGGCAATTCATCGAGGCGACAGGGCCGGCAGCTGGCGGCGCTGGTGGTGGCTGCTGCTGGTGCTGTTGTTGTTGCTGCCGCTGGTGCTGCTGGTCTTTACGTGACCGGAGGTGTGAAATTCCGGCCACAACGGGCTGGCTAACCGAGGTGAACTGATTTGGCTCACTATTCGTGTACGAGTTGCTGGACATTGTCGGAGCATCGCCTTGAAGACGCGAATTGAGGCTCGTGTGTTGGCCAATACTTGTGACACCTAGGAAATGGCCATGTTAGTAGTCTGTCTTTCTTCCTGGTAAGGGCCTACAGTCCACTCACTAGCTGGAGGGGGAGGATGTGGATGAGGAGGAGACTTTTCCGATCTCGCTCTAGCAGCATCTTGCCTAGAGGAATCAGCCCTGGCTTGATCTGTCCTCGAGATTGGTGGATTCCAGGCGCCGTCTCTATGCAGCGCGTTTAGTGTCTCATCAGCATATCTCTCGCCGTGCTGTTGCTCGTCTGCATCGTTTTGAAGCGCTTGAAACTCAGTCTCAAGGGTGTGAAGGTTCTTTTGCAATGTGGTGGACATGTTCCAGTAATTTACAAACTGGTTGTACGTCATGCACAAAAGCTCGAAGTTTGAGTTGATTAGATCCTTGTCGGACGATGAGGCCGGGTAAAGTTCGCGATGAAGCAATTGGACGGCTGCCGCGAGCCATATGATGTTGGACAGGAATGGGTTCACATACTTGTAGTGATTTTCGAAGCAGCGACGTATGATGCCTGCCGTCTCATCCGCGGCGTCGAAATACTGCTCAAGGGCTTGTGTCTCAGTAACTGTCGGGAGGACCCCGCTCGACGGTTTCTGAAGGTAATTATTTTCGTCAAGCTGGCCTCTCAGCCTGCCCGGATCGGCCGCCAGGTGGGGCCATATTAACCCCGTGCGGAATATGTAGTACTTGTATATCATAAGCTTCGTCAACTGCGTCATCAGGTGTATGCTGTAGACGGAGCTGTACTGCAACCGGCGAGAGGATGTTCCATCCCGGATCATGTCCCCAGCACCAAAACCAAGAAACTGACTCTCGTACTTGAGGCCTCTGGGTAACGCCATCACGGCGCAACGGAGAGAATTGTGCACGGTATAGAGCCGGTTGATAGCGTCCTTGGTGGGGCCTGCATCTGGTCGTCGACGGCCCTCATGATTGCTGTTCGTGTTTCTGGCGGTGAGTTGTGGTTTGAGGCTCAATGCTCTGTCAATCCCGATCGGGCTGGATATTTTCTGAGCTTCTTTCATGAGAGAGTTGATGACAATGAACCAGGCCTTGGGAGACTGGTTGCCGCTGGCCTCTAAAGCTTTCCACCGGCTGACCAAGCTTGTCTCCAGGATACAGCTCTGCTGAGGTTCGCCTCGAAACCATTTGTCGTCCTCGGCCGGTAAAAAGGACTCGTTTTGCGACCAGTCGATGGCCGTTGGACAGCGACGGATCACGCTTGCGAAGACGTCCATTTCCCAGATGGCCCACCACGCGCGCCTCCGTTCTTCGTCTTCACACCACTGAGCAGGATCAGACAAGTTGTCCTCCAGTCCGCGGCCCAAATCGATGAGGTGCAGATTCAGCTCATAGGCGCTCCTGATGCACAGGCCCAGGTATCGCCACGCTCGACCGCGGACTCCTTGGATCAGCAGCCAGTGGGTGATCAAAATCAAAGCTTGGAGCAGGGGCAGTGACAGAGGATCGTCTTGACATTCGCTGACGGCATGATCAACATATTTCATGGCCAGCAGACTAAAGTGCGAGCTCAATTCGGAGCCTTCGTCTCGAGAAACGCCGTCGTTCCGTGACGAGGCGTGATCGTTGTTGTTCGCACTCCGCTCTTTGACGGCAAAGGCAAGCATGGCGGCGAGGAGAGCTTTGATCTGTGTCGCGGTCGGAATGCGATAGAGTGTGGCGCGGAAATACGGCTCCCGGAAGAGCTGGAAGGAGGTAAAGGAGTCGAAGAATTGATCGATCCTAAGCTGGATCATTAGGCGTACACTCTGCCCATGTTCAAGCGACAAGGGATTGACAACGGCAAGCAGACACAGTAGGCGGCAACGAGTATGACAGATCAAGGATGAATGGCCGACGCATTACTCAGGAGAGGACGGATTGGATGCCACCAAGCACCTGTGTTAGCGTTACTCACAGTCGGTCCAAGTGGTTAGGGTTGACCCCCAGAGAATAACAGCACAAGGCCAGGATATTCTCTTTACCGCCCGTCGGCTCGCTCAGAGGCGTGGCGTCGTTTCGCTGTTCCGGTGAACAAGACTCATGCGATGGATGGATGATGAAAGAGAGGCTCTGAATATCTTTGGACTGCTTTGGGGGAGAACTCGACGTCAAGGATCCTTCGGGTGACAACAGCTGTTGACCGTCCCTCACCGACTGACTTTCCTCGGTCGCCGTTTTCGATGCAGTTCTCCTCGACGTTCTCGGTCTTTGCTCTTTGGATCCATCGTCTGCTTACAACGCTCAGCGAGGAGAGTCTGCAACATCCAGATTCAAGACGACTTACGATGCCTCTTGCGGGACGCTTGTGTGCTCCCTATCTTGGGGCCCGGTCTCAATGTGCGCGACGGGTAGGTGCACTCCTGCGAGGACTGCTCGCATATCACACAGCAAGGAACTTCTCGGCTGCATTTGACTTTCCGTTTTCGGCAAATGTGGCATGCTATTGTCGATCGCAACTCTCCAGTTTCTTCATCTCGAACGACGTTAGACATGGTGGCTGAATGATAAACAGTTCTGCTGACAGCGACGAGCTTCCCACAAGCAATCACCTAAGAAGCTTCGGAGAGAGATGGTACAGGAACGTCAGCGCCTACAACCGCAGCTCTTGGGCTGGGAGTTTTCCGCCACCCTTCAACGGCTTTGATTGGTTTGTGAATGCTGGGGCCATGGCCTAGCCCAGCCCTCGTGAACCCTGGCTTTACCCCATACCCGTCTTCTCCGCACTATAACTCTCTTGCTCGGGATCCTGACGACCTCCATTCCGCGGAAGTTTCCTAGTGATGAGGAGAGTTTGACAGAGCAGCCATCATGATGTGGAGTTTCGGCAGTGCAATCACACTGATAACACCCACAACTTGGCCGACCCGCTAAGGCGCAAGCATGGGGACGGGGGTGACCTGTCTTGCGGGCCCATCATCTCCCTGTGATTGGAGACTTGAATCGGGTGGTCTTCGGTGTATTCTGACCCATGTTTAGCGAGTCAGGCCTCGGGGCACTTGCGCTCGGCCTAGATCCCATAGGACTCCAAGGTGCCACCTGCATGGTCTCTTGGATCGGACGGCCGCTGACAAAACGCTAAGGATGACATCGGCGATTGAATTGGGTGGCCATTTCAGACCAGACCGTTTTCATCGGTGTCAGTTTCCGGGCGAGAATTTAGCCGTCTCCAACCCGAACGTCTTCTGTGAGGAGTATTGTGGGGGTGGAATCCAACCTGTAGCGCACGTGCCGCGGTATGTGAGGCATTCTCCTGGATCCCTCTTTCCATCCCTCTGGAGAGCAGCTTGAGTACAATTGTCTCTACACACCGTTGCGCCACTTGTCTCGGCATTGATGTTGTCGTAGCGGACTGGACACTCACGATGTTTCTTTTGGCTCCAAATAAGACTTTGAGAGGTTGAGCCAAAATTCCATGTGGTTGTGATTGACCTGACGCCTCACTTCTCATTGCTGTCCTCAGAGGTATTCTCCCTTGCATGGCGCCGGGTGAGCTTCAGCTGCCGTTAGGCGCTGCAGAGGCCAAAGGCCACCCATCCTCCATCCGAAATATGGCAGATCGAATTCAAGACAGGCTCCTGTCGCGGGTAATGCGCAATCGTTCAGCCTGGCGAACAATATTGACACTGATTTGGCAATTTCAGCTCTCCCTACCTGGCCACAAATGCCCTACGCTGACCGAGCTCTTTTTCTTCGCTTGACGACAGAATCTCGAAGCTGCTGAACCACTGACAGGGTCTTTGGTGGAAGGTCGAGACAGTTCTAGTCTTGACACATTCTGACTCCGTTACCCGAATGATTCCGACCTCGCTTCAACCACATGTTGGTTGCTTGAAGTGTGTGTAAAGGACTTGTCAACACGGTCACAGTCGGCCATCCTGGCAGAGTGACATGTCGATACTGCATTGCCTTCTTGATCCATGCTTGACATTGCGGGAAGTAAGGGAAAGCGTACTAACCCCATTAGGTCTAGCTCAATTTACCACCATTGACTCCATTCTCATTCCTGCCCTCTTCAGCAGACAGGCCACTATAGGAAGACGTTCAACCCAGTACCATGCGTGGGCCATACACTTCATAACCAGAATCTAACTCCTTGCCCTGTGCGATCTGCTATATTCGGCATCACAGAAGCATGGATCTTGGCAATCTGCTTCGTTCTTCAACCTCTGATTGACATCAACTGCAATGTCATCCACACTTAATTCCACTTGTTCATTACTTTTTCTCGGCCCGTATTACCCGGTTTCCCGGACCGCAAAGTTCCCTGTCATGTCTCACTATAGGAAAGGCAAGCTCAGTTATAGGTACCCTCGGCGCTCAACCCAAAATTACAGGACTCTAAATTCCACGACGTCCTCCTTATGATGAATTTACGTCGGCAGAGAGATAATGGAATTTGTTCTGTTGAAAGAATATTGGGAAGAGAGCGCAAGTACGTTTTCGGCGTTGGACTTCCAAAGCATCGGTATTAGGTCTTGGGTATTCCCCGGGAGGATAGAACTAGATGATCTCGGCCGGAGAAAGTGTGCCTCGCAATTGATCTGCAAGCCTCCCTCCCTGGACGTGTCCATACGGCGTTCAGTGAGCTTCGGCAGTCGGTGCCGTATCAGACTAGGCCAAGTATCTGTACCTCGGACAAACTTCGTGTAGACAATGGTGTGCAACCAGTTCGGCCCTTAGCACCCGGCCTTATCGGCGTCTTGGCCGAAAAGGGTCTCCAATGGAACAGTGAGGCCCATGCGGGGTCCAAGCCCCAGCTCTAGATTTTGAGGAGGTGGTGTCGTGTACTGCTCAGGTAGATTCTGCTTCATGTGGTCAGGCCCATAGGGAATGGCAAAGGCTTGTTATAAGGGAAGCACTGCCCATTCAATTTCGACCACGAGCCCTGCACGACCAACTATTTGTAACGCCCTCTCTATTATTATTCATACGAAAGACGAAGAGTTTCATTGTTGAGCTTTCAAGATGGCTGACACCGCCAAGACCATTGAATCACTTCAAAAACGAGTTCAAATCCTGGAGGACAGAGAAGCGCTGACGGCTTTGCTGAACCACTATTGCAATATTGCCGATGCCCACGACTGGGAAGGCTATGCAAATTGTTACATCGACGACGCCGTCATGACCTTTGAGTCGTGGGGCGATATCAAGGGAAAGAAGGAAATCACGAAAGCATCCAGTGCCGAACAGATATTCGAAGGACTGCAGCACTCCATGACCAACATGCAATTTCAGGTAGATGGCTCCGACAAGGCTACCGGTACGGCATATCTGTGGTTCTGCGCAACGCCCGAAACTTCGAAGCCTGAAGTCCACTATGCCTTTGGAGGGCCGTACAAGTTCGAATTTGTTCGAACAAGTGACGGATGGCGGATTTCGAGGATGAGGCTGAAGAAGATTTGGGCTCAGGGTAAAGATACCAAAGGTGTCTTCGGGGCCGCATAATCGGCAGCAGGCTGAACTCTCTGGGCTGTTGGACGTGTTCAGAGTTGTGTCGGCGGGCCGATAACCCAACGTTATTCATCGCATCCCATTAGAGATCTTGCCAGGATAATACAGCCAAATGTTTGTCGCCTCTCAGGGGGGAGGAATCAGATTAGGAAAGTGCACTGAGGAAGTTGGGTTGACCGTCAATTACCACATTGCACTTTAAACACGCCTCCAACAGACGTCAGTCTATCATACATCTGTCCATATTAAGCAGAAGCACTCCAGATTGTGTCTCGGCTCTTGTCCTTAACCCACTCCCCCAGCAGGTCAAACCGGAGATTCTTTCCCATGAGGTTCAGATTTTGATCATAGAACTCGCTAATACAATGGGAAGCTCAGGGATGGAATGGTGGACTTGCAATTGGATTGTGAAATTTTTTGGGCTTTAAAGCTAATCATACAGCCCTACAATGGCTAACCCATGACCCACGATTCGCAGATTGGTAGCGCAAGGAAAACGGCATCCTCTGGAAACAGCTTCCGCGGCCAATATTCAGGACGGATGTCCTCAAGCCGGGCAACAAGACACCCATGCAGGAATCGCGACAGACATGATGACCACAACATACTCTGTCAAACCAAGCTGCTTCTTGATCGGTGTCAACGTCACGGATCAGTGACCCTAGAAGGTTCGGAATTCGGACTCGCGTTCGTTCCATGGGCCAGAGTAGCGATGTTTTCGTGTGATTGCGATCACTACAGCGTCGTGGTGCTCACCTGAATATCAACGGTTTCGACTAGACTTCGGCGACCCGAACACAGAATACTGGCAAGTTTGTCCGTCCGAATTGGATGCGACTATTTAGTATAATGCGGGGTCCCCAGGCCCAGACTCCCTTCCGGCTTCTCTCGCCGTAATCTGGCACCAAGAGATTCCGGATTTTGGATGGAGCCCTAAGCCGGATGCAAGCTCAACATCCGACTCCTATATTAATTATATCCGGTCAAGGACAGTCCTGGTGATATCAATCCCGCATCACCCTATCTGCTACATTGTGTTTCTGAGGACTGGAAACTTTGTTCACCATGGACGCAGAGAAACCGAATACTTCTCTTGAAGAGATCACCCCCGCGACTCAACAGAACCGACCACAAAACCAAGAGGATGGCGACCACGTTCGTTCCATGGCCCTTTCTGCAGAGACATCCGACCTTCCACCCGGCTATTTCTACAGCTCTCGTTTCATCGGGACGTTTGTTGGCATAGCATTCACTCTGGTTGCCACGTACTTCCTGTTCGAGGCTTCTGCATCCGTCATCACCTTTATCAATGCAGACATTGGACCCAGCGATAATTCCGCCCTCTTCTCCATCGTCTGGACTGTGGCACAGCCAATTAGCATTTTGCTTTTTGGCAGATTGTCAGATCGCTTTGGGAGACGAAATTTTGCCCTTGGTGGCAACCTGCTCGGGATTGTGGGCGCCATTGTCGCGTGCACGGCGAAGAAAATGAACACCTTAATCGGTGCGATGGTGATTTTGGGCCTGGCTTCGGGACCCATCGCCTCATATCCGCTCTTGACGGGTGAACTGGCCAGCAACAAAGCCAAGTTTATTGCCACCGTCATGGTGGTCGTCCCCAACATCATTGCCACAGGTTTCGCCCCTTACATTGGCCAACGACTCGTGGCGGTGGCTAACTGGCGATGGATTTATTACATCTACATCATTATTATCGGTCGGTCGTTGCATCCTCCCGTGGCAAAAGAATTGCTAACTGATGGATCAAGCGCCTGGAACGATCTCGTGGTACTTGTTTTATCGGCCCCCGTCATACGTCCAACTTCACGGTAAACAAGTGTCCAAGCTGGACGAGTTGAAGAAAACGGACTGGCTGGGCATCTTTCTCCTCGTCGCCGGTCTGACCCTGTTCCTCTTGGGAGTGTCGTGGGGCGGTACGACAGCCGCGACGGCATGGAGCTCAGCAAGAATTCTTGGACTCCTGATTTCCGGCTTTGTATGCTGCGTGGCGTTCATCTTGTATGAATGCTTCGCCAATATCCGCCAACCCGTCATTCCGATGCGGTTTTTTAAAGACGTCCGAGGATTCGCCTGCGTGAATATCATTTCTGCCATTACCGGCTGCATCAATGTCGCTCTTTTTATTCTGTGGCCATCCCAAGTCATCCACGTCTTTGGAAGCACAAACTCCGGATGGCAACAGACGGCGTGGATGTCGTGCACCATCAATTTTGGCTTATGGACCGGCATCATCCTCGTCGGACCTCTTTATCACATCATCAGACATATCCGTTGGCAACTGATTGTGGGAAGCGCCTGGATGGCCATTTTCCTGGGCATCATGTCAACACTGAAAAGGAGCCATCGGTCTACCGCGATTGCGATTTCATTTTTAAGCTGTCTGCCGATTGGCTGGGGTGAGATCATTACTATGCTCATGGCCCAGTATGTCGTTGATGATCAGGATCTTGGTGTTGGCTTTGGTAAGTTGTCCTTTTTGTTCCATACGATGGGTCTCCGTTGACTTGCCCCCCCAGCTGTGACCTCTGCCAACCGGACCATCTTGGGTTCGATATTCACGGCCGTCTTCATCGCCATCTTGACCAACAAACTTCCAGGCCAGTTGCAAAAGCATCTGATCCCGGAAGCTCTCGCTGCCGGGCTTCCAGAGTCCTCTCTCCCTCAACTGCTCACGGCCGTGACGGGAGGCTCTCAAGCCGCGCTGACGGCCGTCCCTGGCATGAATTCTACTATCCTTGCCGTTGTCAACGATGGCGCTGCGGATAGCTACGCGGGGGCATACGCCTATGTTTACTATGCGGCACTTGCACTCGGCCTTGTGTGTTTCATTGCGGCTGCATGCCTTCGAGACTTTGACCAATACTTGACCAACCATGTGTCGAGGCAGGTCTATCACAAGAAGGAGACACAAAAGGATATTTTGGACTTGATTGAGGAGAAGACACCTGCATCCGCTTGATGGAGCAGCCCTACTCTCCATTCAAGATGTATCCCGGCCGGCAGTTTGGATACGAGATGGTGGCAGGTGGGAGAGCATGTCATCCCCAAAAAGGAGCCAATTTTGGCGGAAGGCCAGTTCTATTTGTAATGGTAGTCGTGAGAGGGCACTCCAAGAATAGCCATACCTGGCCTCCGTCCACTGCAGACTTTTCTCCCTCGTTACAGCTTATAGGGCGATGTGTAGAACTTTCTTGTGCTGCAACAGGGAAGATACGTCACGTGGTTTAGGCCCCTATTCTGAGGGATAGAACTAATCAACCAATGATTGTCAGCCTCCACAAGGAGCATGATATGTTTCAGGTCAACTGGTTACCCAGGGATAGTATTTCAGCCTGTTGTATCTCGCTCTTCAATTGTGTGTATATAAAGACCTCTAGATTCCATCAATACAAAGAGGATATTTGACTCCTGGTTTACACAATCTGAAGATTCCCTACAAGGCAGATTTCCGGAACTCGGAAAAGCACTTCCAGGATTCTCTTCATCACCAGTCCAACTCAGCTACCAGCAAAGTTTAGTTTGCTCTTTCGGAGCCAAGGCTGACTGGCGGAATGATGTCGGCGTTGGGTGATGTGCTCCGGCTTGGGAAGATGAGGTCAGCAGGCTACTTTTTTGGACCCCCACCAGGCTTTGCCCCCCGTTCCCCCAGCTGATGCACCCCGCAACCATACCAGGTTATTCCTCCCACCCCGCATGGGCTGACATCGGCCTGGGCCGACACTCGGGTGCCTCCGATGTTCGGCCTCTTGGTTCAGCTGAGGTATTCGCCGAAGTTGGCGCGGCAGGCTCTGTGAACTCACAATCCCAGAAGTCACACCGGGGAGACTGATGTACCACTTGCGGCGTCCTTTCACACAAAGTGTGCGGGGTCTCCTCGCCATGTCGAAAGACAAGAACGAAATCCTCGGCGGACATCTAAGGCCGTGTATCCGGTTTCACTGGGGAGGGTCCACTGGACTAAACACGGGCTCGGTGATGCTCTGGGTAAGCACGGTGAAGCGTCTTCGTTGCTGACTCCCATCCCAGCAATACTTTAAAGGTGCGAGCTGGCAAGGTTGAAGTGCCCTGAGATTGCGACGAATAACCCACGCCAACAATTCTGTCCCCTTTGAGTTTTGGGTCACGTTAGGTGTACAGCGAACAATGGCAGTCAACGGTCACGCCAAACCTGGCCTGATGGAAGGCAAAGTCGGCCTCGTGACCGGAGCAGGCACCCCGATGGGCATTGGTCGCTCTTTGGTCATCAAACTCGCTGAAGCAGGCGCAAAGGCGGTTTACGCCTGTGACTTGAACATGGGCAGCATCCCTTCGCTTCAGGAAGAGGTCAAGAAACTGGGATATGCATGCCAAATCGAAGGTCGCCTGCTCGATGTCTCTTCGGAGGAGCAGACCGTGGCCGTCGTGAAGGAGATTACCAAGAAGCACGGCAGGTTTGATTTTTATATTCCCAATGCCGGTTTTGCCAACTATCGGTAAGACACCATCGAGCCCTTCTGTTTGACGGCGGGAGTCTGAGCAGAGCCCCTACAGCAATCTCAACGACACGGAGTTGGTCCATTATCAACGTCAAATCGACGTGATGCAGACTGGGGTGTTCCTGGCCATCAAATACGGCAGTCAAGCTATGATGGTGACCTCGCCCGAGAAGCCCACCCCGGGTGGTGTCTTTGTCGTTACAGGATCTTGTGCCGGTTTCCTCGGTGCCTACGCCGATCTCCCCTACAGTAAGCGAGACCCACATTGAACCTCCGAACCGCGCTTGACTGACTGGTGGCGTCTAGCAACGGCCAAAACTGCCGTGAATGGAATCGTGGCGGGAGCATCTGTTCAGCTTGCATCAAGTAACATTCGCATCAACGGGGTTGCCCCTGGTTTCACAAAGACGAGCATTCTCACCGTGTCCAAAGAGGCCGAAAAGGGAGGCGAGTACAAGAATGAGTTGAGCCAAGCGCAATTGAAGAAGAACCATGAATGGTTTTTTGAACGAGCGGGACTCCTGTCAGCACAACAGTATTACTATAACCGCATGGCCGACCCGGAGGAAATTGCCGACATTCAATTGTTTCTGGCCTCAGACTTGTCGTCGTCGATCAATGGCCATGTCATCCTCGCTGACAGTGGCAAGACGATGGCCGCGACGGGGGAAGGGTGTACAGGGCCAATACCGCCCGTGAAGCCCCTAGATCTTTCCTAGAACTGTGAATCCTGAATCAGATAGTTCATTTCTTCGCCGAACCAGGAGTTCGAACTTAGGCGCGCCGGCGTAGTATCGTTTATTGTCTTGACCCCGAAGACAGTCCGATCCGGGCCCTCCGTTCTGACTGGATACTCTTCATCAAAGGCGTAGGAGCTGCGGACGAACCAACCAATACCCCCACAGAACACCCCACCTCTTCTTGATATACTTTTGGTACGGAGTGCCGGACCTTGCCAATCCGAACAGCCAAGGTGAAGTGGCGGAGTGCAAAGCTGTTGTGTTCCAAAGCTCGTCCAGCGCCCAGACCAACGAATTCTATTGTCACCTAGATGCGAAGAGTCTGAACACTACATAGATTGTTTGTGCAATCGAATTCCGGTTGCTCCCTCCAACCTTGCAGTTCGAAAGGAGACACCATGCTCGGTCTATATTTGATCCTCATCTTCGTCCTTGCGGCTTACGGCGGGTGGAAGCTGTTGAGGATCGGTCGGCGAGACCCACGACTACCACCTGGACCTCCCACAGTGCCTCTCTTTGGAAATGCCCTCCAAATTCCTTTGACGGGCCTCGGTAAAAAGTCTGTCCAAAGGCTCTCCTCTGTCAGTCCATCATTCTGACCCACGGAGCAGATTCGACGAATGGGCCAAACAATATGGATCCATTTATTCGCTGAAGGTTTTCAATGGAACGATGATCGTCATTGCGGACAGGAAGGCCGTGTATCAACTCCTCGACAAAAAGGGAAGTGTATACTCCGACCGACCGTACCTGGCGGTACCTCTCTTCATGTGTCGAGGATGCCACATGACTTTCGAAGCCCAAGGTCCGTCGTGGAGAGAGAAGCGGACGGTCATCACCAGAAACTTGAATCCAAAGTCACTCGACGAGAAACATTTCCGGATCCAGGAGGCAGAGTATGTATGCTCGGTGGGATCTTCTGCGTCGTCTGATATAGCCCAGGTCGATTGTCTTTATGAACCATCTTGTCGAAGACCCAGACCGTGTCTTCGATTGGGCGCGATTATACGCGTCATCGGTGGCATCCATTATTGCCTGGGGCTTTAGAGCAAAGGATTTCGAGTCTTTCTTCTACAAGGACTTTTATGACTTTGTTGATCAGGTCCGAGGCCCTTCACCGGTATGCTGGCAGGACAACACTGACCTTCTTTCAGTGGCTTGAGGCCATCGAGCCTGGGGCCAACCCACCGGTTGAGGTGCTCCCAGTCCTATGGTACATGCCAGGAAAATGGAAAAAGAGAGCTCTTCACGTTCAAAGCCTCATGGACTCGACGTGGAGCAAAGCAAGGAAGATGGTCGATGACCGGCGCGCCCGAGGGGACATCCGAGATGCTGTCATTGACATGAAACTTGCCGAGTACGAAAAGGATGGCTGGCCTTTGTCTCAGTACGCATTCAACAACTTGTTTGGTGAGCTCCTTGAAGCCGGAGCTGATAGTGAGTCTCACCTCCATGCGGGCTCTATGTCGCATTACTCACATGACCAGCCACGGCCAACATGATTTTAACCCTCATTCTCGCGTTCACCAAATATCCCGAGGTCCAGACCAAGGCTCGAAAGGAGTTGGATGCCGTTTGTGGTACCGAACGTACGCCACTGTTCTCCGACTTTGGCCGTTTGCCATACATCAATTGCATTATCAAGGAAGCGCTCCGATGGCGGCCGACGTAAGCACTGCTCCGATTCCCGACAAAGCCCGCTCACAGTATGATAGTTCCGACCTGGGTATTCCACATAAGCTGGCCCAAGGTAAGATTTCCTTTCCAATATCGAAAACTTGGCCGGCACGTAACTGACCAGATCACCAATAGACGACTGGTATGAAGGCATGTTCCTGCCAAAGGGCAGCACGATCTGGCTCGCTGCTTGGGCGATTCATCAAAACGATGAACTCTACCCAGACCACGACCGATTCAATCCTGATCGATTCGTCAATCACCCCAAGCTTGCCAGTGACTACGCTGTGGGACCAGACTGGGAACACCGAGATAAGTCTCTCCGACTCCAATCAGGATTTGTCTCCTCTTTGTTGTTCGCGAAGCTAACATTGTCAGGAATTCACATCACTACGGCTATGGAGCTGGTCGAAGGATGTGTCCAGGTATTCATCTGGCGGAGCGAAGCATGTGGCGCGTCACGGCGAAGCTGCTCTGGGCCTTTGAGTTTGAAGAACTGCCCGATCACCCGTTAGATGTGAACGCGTACACATCTTCGAATTTGGTCAGGCCTTTGGAATACAAGGTCAAAGTGACTCCTCGCAGTCCAGAGCATCTGGCCGTGATCAAGCGTGAACTGACTGGGGCATTGGAGTTTCTCAGTCAGTATGATTGAGCAGGATTATTATCAAGGACGGGTCCAGGCGAATTGTGTCACAATTCACGTGTGAAAGAGTTCTGCTCTACATGGTACTGTCATGACGACAATCCGCGACAGTCGCGGGACCGGAGTAGTATGTTTCAGGAGGAGGGGCATGAGGCCAAACCCTTCCATATACTCATCGCCCTTGCCCCTGGGTGCTGGAGGAGACAAGCTTAGAGTCTTGTATGCTATATGCCAGGTTGTTAGCTAAACACAGAGAGTCCTCACCCTGCCTGGTCGCGCACTGCTTGCCTCAGTTAGCAGTCTGACAAGTACATATGTACTTGCATGACATTATCTGAGATGTTAGGCCAGAGCCCCTAGAGGCATTTGCCTCCCAAATTCCAAGATTCAACCTGCTCCATTCAGATGGCGGCTGGGGAAAGACAGACTCAAATGATTAGTGTCTGAGTTTTCAAAATTTGCTCAGCAGTGCTAATCCTCATCCATGCGTGTAGCCCTGTTTATCATCCTCCAGCTTATACTAAATCTTCTCGAGTGTCCTCACTCGTATGCTTGAAGCACCTCACTAGACTTGAGGGCCTCACGCATAATGGTGTCAATGTGAGTCTGGCTTCTGGGTTTAAATACAACATTGAACGGCTCTGGACAATGATTCAATCCCTCTCTGTATTTCTCCGTGTCCAGATCAACCGGCTTTCCGGTCTTTGGGTCGATTGGCTTGAGGATCTCGAAGGCCCAGAGTAGACGGGCGGCCATTCGCCACTGGGTTCGCTCTGCCAGATGCATACCTGGACAGATGCGCCGGCCTGCGCCATAACCGAAGTGATCTGCTTGAATCAGTGACGTGGAACGCGGCCAACGATTGAATAGACTTCCTACCTCTTGCTTCCCAGTCCGCACCGCCGGCGTACTCGCTGGCAAGGCGGGGGAAGTTCAAGAATCGGTCAGGATCATACTTATCCGGCTCCGAGAAGCCGGCCTTCTCAGAAAAGTGCAACGCCCAAACAGGAATGGCTACCATCGAATCTTTGGGGATCAGCATTCCTTCATACCAGTCATCTTGGTTCACACGGTGTGGCACGCCGACAGGAAGCCTGCAAACAGACGGTCAGCTGTGTATACATGGGCTGGGAATTCGGCATTCCTTACACAGGATGGACTCTCATTGCTTCCTTGATGATGCAGTTGATATACGGGAGCTGTGAGAAGTCTGACCACATGGGAAGCCTAGCTGTGGTCAATTGGGTTCTCATATCGGCCAGCCCTGCTGAGACTCACCTGTTGGGTCCACAAACACGGTCGAGCTCTTTCCGGGCCTTTTCCTGAACCTCAGGGTGTTGTGCGAGGAAGAGGACGGACGTGAGCACAGATGAGGCTGTCGTCTCAGCCCCACCTTCAACCAGGACTCCCAAAAAGTGATTCAGTTGATTGGGAGTGAGTCGCATGTCGAGTTTGTCCGGATCGTCGAGCAGCTGGTCAATGATACAATTTCGTTTTAGCCCTTCAGCTCGGCGAGCATCGACTTGTCGTCTCGCTTCACTCCACACCGCGTCCATGCCGTCGTATGATTTCTTTGCTCGCCGTTTCCATGGAGCGAGCGCATCAGGAATGTATTTCAGAAACGGGAACTCGTCAACGGGAGGATTCGCTCCAGGTTCCAGGGCCGCTGAGTACTGTTGCTCAAATTAGTACAGTCGAGTCGAGTGGCTCCACGTTTCTCTACCTGATCAAGGGCCTTGTAGACGCCCTGTTGTCGTCAGCAGACATTCATCCAAGACAACTTAGCTCACTTACGCAGCCCCAGAAGTTGCTGAATGTTGGGCCTCGATGACCCCACACCACAGAGCAGGCCACGGACGATGTTGTCCTCTGGATATGCTTATAGAAGTCATTGGGTGTCCGGACGATGTCTGACATCATCATGTTGATCCTGTTTTTGTTCTCAGTCCCCTCTACATCAACCATCTCTCAAAGCCCAAAAATGGAGAAGGGGGATATTGGCTCGTCAGTGATTGACGGAAAATACATGGACGATATGACGGGTTTCCAGAAATGCTACTTACTCAGCATCTTGGATGTCTCCAATTTTCTCATCCAACACGCGAGGCTGCCTTTGTCAGTCTTCTCTCTTGCACACTGAGGAGGAAGCCAGCGTACAGAGAAGTTGTGCGCAGCGATTTTGCGCTGAGATCGCCATTGGGGAGTATTGTCCATGAAGGCAAAGCTATCGCCATGCGTCACAAGGGATGCGATGTAGTTGAATGGGCGTTCTGAATAAATGTTTCCTCTTTTGTCCAGCAACTCGTGGATCGCCTTGCGATCAGCGAGAACAATCATCGTGCCAGGACCGAATTTGAGAGAGAAGACACCTCCATACTGCTCGGCCCATTCTTTGAATCTAGGTTGCCATGAGCCGAATTTCCACACTTGGTTATGACCGTGGCTTACTTCTTGTGGATGCCTGTGATCGGAATCTGATGCAGATTGCCAATAATGGGCAAAGTTGGAGGACCAGGTGGCATGCGAGGATCTCGTCTTCCCGTCTGGAACAGCCTGTAGACGACTAGAGCCAGTAGCACCGCTGCCAGCACACCGGTAGCTGGCATGGCTTGCTGGCTAGAAAAAATCACTTCGCGGAGGGAGGCCATTTTGTTGGAGTGGTCTCACTGGAACTTCCCTTGGGAAAGAGAGTGGCCGTTTTAACATCTCAAGCGGGAGCTCCAGATCCACCCGATTCGCGGTTCTCCATATGGCGAGCGTCCATCCCCAGTTCCGGCCGTCTGTCGAGCTAGGACTTGTAGGCGCCAGGGTCTGGTGATCTGGGGTCTCCTGCTCGGAGCATCTTCGGCGTCCTTCTCCAGGGAGGTTCACGCGTGCCCGATGACAGAAAATCCTATTGGTCAGGCAACCCCCGTCTTGTAACAGATCTGTGGAGGCTTCGGATGTGGCGTCTCTAGCGCGAGTCCACCTCGACTGCACAGAAGTATCCTTTTCGGCCAGATTTCGGTTGATTATACCCCGGATTTCAAGCTTCCAATGTCATTCTTTCGAATAGGAATGCAGCATTTACCGTCCAGAAGGACGACCACGGCCCGCGGATGCTGAATCGAAGTAAGCAAACCTCTCCTTTTTCGGATGTCTCTTTCCCAGGTCCGTCGCCGGAGAGGGAGGCCTATACTGAAAGCCAACCGTTCACCGAACGCCGCGGAAGAAGCTCCCCATCTTTCCGTGGCTCGGAGGAGGAACGGGAGCAACTTGTAGATTCCCCAGATTACCGTATTGCCGACTAATGAAGGCTGAATGGCCGAGTCCGAATACTTTATGAATTCCAGGTTCAAGCGATTCATGTCGTGAGCCTCCATCTGCGGACAATACCCCCTACCCACCTATTTCATACAGTGCACCGTCGCTATTACAGATTCGGCTGTGATCACTGCAATAGTTCTCCAAGCTGGGGAAGGATCCTTCTGACTGATGAACCAAGCATCGATGAGATGGTGATTGATTCTATCTAAGATGCTGCCCATGACGGTGTTGTAGGAGTGGCAGAGGCCAAGCGCTCATGAAGTGAAGGACACTGCCTGTGTTCCCAACACCGAGAGGATATCGAGATTGTGACAAGTCCGAATTAGGCTGTATGATCTATCAAGCTGTATTCTACCTGTCCAATGAGAAATGATAAGAGGAATAAGTGCTTCTACTACTATCTAGTCCCGGCAGAGCTTAGTGTACGTCAACCTATCGCATTTATCTCTTCTATTCTCTTCCCAACCGTGCATTTTGAATCCCTCTAGAGCAAGAACTTGGGAACCATTCGAGTTGATTCGATGGCTCAGATTCGTTAACTGGCAACACTGCTGGTCAACGATAATGATCTACAACAAGCACGTCAGTAATCTTCAGAAATATCTTGAGATAATCCGAGTCAGAATTGCCGAGCCTTGCCAACCACAACTGCCCTTACTCTGTCAGTTCTCATCAGTGATTGGCACTCTATCATCAGTAGACTCTGAGTTAGTTGTACCTGATTTTAGCAGGACAGTGAAGCGCAAAGTGGTAACAGTCATAATAGCTGCCGACGGTTTAGATAGACTGCATGCCTACCACTTGCGCCGCGAGCGAGCGGTAAAGAAGACGGTGGAACACTTGAAGGCCAATCGAAAAGGTGTCAAGAAGATTAAAGCAGCTGACGTACATATTTCCTCAGTTGCTGACTATGCTGTGACGTCCTTTGACACAGTTGGCGTCCTGATCAATACACCGGCCTGGAAAACAACCCCTTGCCATCGCCATCGCCTAGTCCGTACATGCCTTGCTATGCCCCAACTCTCCGACTAGAATGTCCTCGAATCGACTGCGCCATCTACGGCCGCGTCTCACCGGCCGCGTCTCACAGGCCTCTTGCTCAAATGCATGAGCAAAGATGGTCATTGCTGGCTGCAAACGGCTGCATTAGTCAGCTCTGGGTTTAGGCGGCCAATCGTGGTTTCCGAGGCTCCCCCCGCATTCTCCTCATCGTATCCTCCTACATGAAGCGATATGATAGGTCCGGACAGGCGCGGGCGTGTACGCTTCTCGTGTCAAATTCCACGGTGTATATGAACCATTTCCCTCTCGGTGCCGCAAAGCTTCGGCCCAAGAGCTTTCTGTCCATTTTTTAAGGGTGCCTTCCCCTCAGTGCCCGATTGCAGATTCGCTATTTTGAACCAGGACCATTTCGCCACCTCATCAGCATGGCTACACAGAAAGCTATTGTCATGCAGGGCGATGCGAAGGCGGCTCTCGTCACTGACCGTCCCATCCCCAAATTGCGCCCTGGATATGTCCTTGTGGATGTGAAGGCGGTTGCATTGAATCCTACCGACTGGAAGCATATCGATTTCTTAAACACTCCTGGCTGTCTGAGTGGCTGTGACTACGCTGGCGTCGTGGCTGAGACGGGTTCCGGCTACGACAAGCGCTGGGCCAAAGGGGATCGCATCTGTGGTTTTGTCCATGGAGGCAACGAGGTGCAGAAGGAAGATGGGGCGTTTGCGGAGAAAATCGTGGCCAAAGCAGACATACAGCTCAGGATTCCAGATCGGTTGTCCTTCGAAGAGGCCGCGACCCTTGGAGTCGGTGTCATCACATGCGGCCAAGGGCTATACCAAGCATTGGGCCTCAACTTTCCAGACCAACCTTCGACCAAGGGCGAGACCATTCTGATCTACGGTGGCAGCACGGCCACCGGGTTGTTGGGTATTCAGTTTGCGAAATTGTAAGTTGAGACCGCCCCGTCTGTTGGAAAACGGAGTCTCATGATTCGGCAGATCCGGATACACGGTGATTACCACATGCTCCCCGCGCAACTCTGACCTGGTCAAATCGCTGGGAGCGGCCGCGGCATTTGACTATAAAGATCCCGATTGCGCCTCTCAGATCAAACAATTTGCACACAACAATCTCAAGCTTGTCTGGGATTGTATTGCGTTGGAGCCGTCGGCCAAGATTTGTGCCGAGGCCATCGCTGCTGGGGGCGTGTATGCGTCACTACTCGATGTCAAGCTTCCAAGAGACGACGTCGAGGTGAAGACGACCCTTGGTTACACTTGCGTCGGCGAGCCTGTTGTCAAACCTTGGGTGCAGCTTCCAGACAACTCGGCAGACTTTGAGTTCATGAAGAAGTTCATCAAAGTGGCTGAGCCGCTCCTGGAGGCAGGCAAGCTGAAAGTGCACCCGCCCAAGGTGGGTAAAGGATTGGAAAACGTGTTTCAGGGGTTGGACTTGTTGCGTCATGACAAAGTGAGTGGTCAGAAACTTGTATATACGCTGTAGGTGGGCTACTGAGTGTCCTGCGATCTGATCAACGGATCCGTGTGTCGACGTCATTGGGCTTTCTAGGAGAGAACCTTTTGGATGATCATTGCTCCAAGCGTCATCCACTGACATAGTCGTCAGCCTGTCAATAGTGCGGCAAATAGAAAGCCGCCACAGAAGTTGGCTGTCTCCCAATCAGGGACAAGTGAGGGGAGGCGCAGTGAGCCTTGCCCCCCCGCCAGGCCCTGCCGAGCATGACGCAGTCACCGCTTGTCTCAGGCTTGCCGCTGATTGCGATGTCTGCCCATGGCTGAGTTGACAGCGACCCATCTATGCGTCGAAGTCCAAACCTAGCAGGGGTGGATGCCTCGTCACACTGCCCAGCCGCGTAACGAGGATACAAGCCGAGAGGATTGCAGTGTATATCCGCCAGTGGATTTCCCTTCGCGCCATGCGCTCTCGTCATTTCGATCAAGAATCCGTCTGACACTCGCTCCTCTCGGCCATGTCGTCCAGCGATGTGGTGGCAGAAGCACGTCCGACCGCGCCAGATCCCGTCCCAGCGTCGCCTGAAAGCGTTCCCGCCGCGAATGGAGATGTCAAGGTGCCCGAGATCCAGGTCCAGAGCGCGCCATCGTCGACACGGGAGTCGATTCCTCCTGCGGGCCAACTGCTCACCGGCAAGCAAGAGCACTACCTGAAACGAGAACTGATGTCACGGCAAGTGTACGCGGAAATTCAAGGCCTCAGCAGCCCCACGGCGTTGCAGCGGTTCGGGGCTCCCTTCCGATCTGAATATGGCGAGGTCTCTCCCATGGACTCGGACCTACCCATTCTGCGGTACATCTTTGTCAACCATGTCCGGAATTTTCCCTTTCTGGACCAGGCAAAGGAGAAGGAGTTTTGGCAGGATAAATTACAGGTCTTCCTCGAGTCGTTCGCCAGTAAATACATCTCCTCATCGGAAGACCGTCTTGAGGAGACCAAGAGGAAAAAGCTGGCCAAAAAATGTGAGAAACTGGTGGAGCTGATGATGGTGTCGGGCATCCCGACCGCCTCAGGCTACGAGGAACGCATTCGTTTCGCCGAGCTGGAAGTGGTCGATCGTGGCGCCAACGAGCAAGGGTTGGTGGCCAACATCCCCGAGGGCAACTTCATCAACGGCTGGGACATCAACGTGGCCGGCGTGCGCATGACCTCTGTGAAGCGGACCGTCCGTTACCACACCCACGCCGAATTCCTCATCCGCGTCAAGAAGCCCGACCATCCCGAATTCTACGTCGGTCGGAGATATGGTCAGTTTGTCCGGCTCCATAAAAGAGTGCGCACCGAAATGCCGGGAAAGGTGCTGCCACCGCTTCCCCGGAAGAACAAGTCTTCGACCCTGTCGACGTTGTCGATGGGTGGGGGAACCAACGATGACGCGTCGTCGATATCGTCCATGTCGACGCTGGAGCCCAGCTACTTGGAAGACGCCAGCGCGATGAGGAATCTCACTCCGAATCATCAACGCCTGCGGTCGGGAAGCTCGTTGAACACCAGCCCATCCCCACGGCGAGCTCCATCGCCTTCGCCGAGTGTCTCGGAAGACCCGCCGAGTTCTCGTGCCCAGCCGGTGCAGCTGCATCGTGAGAACCAACGGGTCTCGCTGAGAGCATTCCTGAGAACGCTCCTCCAAAATCCGCAAATTGCGGCGTCCCGATCGGTGGCCGAATTCCTCATCTCCGAGCCCGTGCAGCTCAACGAGGAGGAATGGGAAGACGTCCAGCGGCGAAAGGAAATGGATGCGCGACGGATCGAGGAACAAAAGCGGTTCTATGACATTGCTCGACAACGGGCCGCCGAGCTCGACACCTACATGGAGAAGTTCCGGCGGGACATCGTCGAGAGGAATGGCTTGACCAAGCTCTTCGCCGAGATTCGCCGTAAAAACAGGATCGAGGATCTGACGCCCGAGTACCAGAAGTTTGCCGAGTGGCTGCGAATCGAAGTGGCGGCGACGCTCTACCACCTCTTCCTCGCCGAGGACAATTCGCCTGAATTGTTTGCGCAGGCCAAGCGGATCCATTCGCTGGTCCCGTACACGGTCATGAAGAACGTCATCCGGATCGCCAATCCGGCCGTCGTCATGGCCGGCGTCCTCGATCTCTTCCTGGCACAGCCATTCGGGGCGCGATCGCTGCTCCAGCGCATCTTTGCGCAGACGCTGAATGACGGAATCAGAGCGTTCCAGAGATCGATCGACGACATCGTGGCCACGATCGCCGAACCGGTCTTTACCAACAAGCTCAAAGCCTTTGTCGACAGTCCCGAACCGGTCAAGAACGCGGTTCGCGGCGAGGCGGCGGCCGAAGGGGTCGATCTGATCGTCGCCATCTTGCGATCCGAACACTTTGAGCCGGAATTGACCCCTCAGCAAGTGGGTACAGCGGTCAACGCGTGGGTGGCCTGGAACAGCGCGATCGAGAATACCGATGCCGAGCTCAAACAAGGGGCTGAGTTGTTCTCGCATCTGAAGCAGCTGCTCAAGTTGATGACCCGGCAGCGGGATAAAGCGATGATGGCGAGCATGATTGAAGAACCCAACACGCTGCAACTGTTCCGCGATTTGTTTACCATCTTCTACGAGCCGTTGGTCCGCGTGTACAAGTCGGCGAATGTCTACAACAGCATCACCGATTTTGCCCGCTTCGCCGACGACACCATCAAGACCGTCGAGATCGCCCAACGCCAGGATGTCTCGGCCGATCCGAACCAGACGGTGCAGAATTTTATCGACCTCTGTGCCCGGCACCAACACAGCCTCTACAAGTTCATTCATGAGGTCCACATTCACGACAACGGATTGTTCACCGCTCTGATGGGCTGGATCGAGGGCATTCTCGAGTTTCTGAGAAAAGGGCCCAAGGGCGGGAAACTCGACATGAATGCCATATTTCAAGGCGCGCTCGACAAGGGCATCGTCGATAAACAAGCCTGCATCTCCGAGATCAATGCGCTCATCAAGTGGCAACGAGCGAGGAAGAAGTGGCACAGCGACAAGACCCGGCAGAAGATGGCGGCCGAAGGATCGGCGACCGATGATGGCATGCCGGGACTGGCCACGTTCAAGAGCAGCGATTTCGGGTTGAACGAGGTATGTCGCATCATGTCCGTCTGATGGCGGATGGCTAACATGTCGGCAGACCGATCTCATGGACTTGACCATCTCGGACGACGAAGACGACAACGACACCGACGAAGACGCCGCCGACGAACTCGATCCGATCGCGGCCGAGAGGAGACGACGAAAGAAAGCCCAGGATCGATTGAGACGGAGCGCCGGCGAGCCGGTGAAACCTCAGGTGTCCGAAGTGTTGAAACTCCACGACGCCTTCCTGATCATGCTTCGAACCGTGCTGAGTGAGTGAAAGAGAGGGATGGACAATGTCGTTCAACAGCTCCGCACCTGATTCCGACGTGGGAGTCAGACCGCCGGGATGAGTATGGGAATTTTGGAATCTAGACTTGGAGACTCCAGACCGCCGGGATGAGTATGGGAATTTTGGAAATCTAGACTCGGACACTCCAGACCGCCGGGATGAGTATGGGAATTTTGGAAATCTAGACCCGGACACTCCAGACCGCCGGGATGAGTATGGGAATTTTGGAAATCTAGACTCGGAGACTCGGTCCAGAACGAGCGATATGAAGGCAGCAACCACCGCCGACACCACTCCAAGAGTGTCGAACGGTCTAATAGAGCTTCAGCCGTCGTGACGTTTAAAAGCGGCGAACCATTGTCGACTTGGGAATCCAGGCTGGAGCAAGGACGTGAACCTTGTGGGTCGGCTGGGGCTTGTGATACATGATAGAGGCCCCCATTCAACCTGGACTCGACATTGGTGGTACACTTTCAGTTTACAGGATGACCGACCACATTAGAATTAGCCGTCCAGACGACAGTCTACTGTTTGCACCTCCAGTGCGAAATCAGCAAGGAGAATCGTCCCATCGTCCCGTACCGGAATTCCACGGCGAGGACGAATGAGAAAATGTAGGCAACAGGAAGTTGCAAACGGCAGTGTCATTGGAGTAGAAGGGAAAATTCTATGTTTCAGAACATGTGATTTGTCGCATTCACCCGCTGGCACGGGTAATGCTAATTAGCGACCCTGGGGGCTTAGTTAGCGACCCCCCAAGACTCTTGGCAGTCACGTGACTGATAATGCCTCTGCCCCCCAAACCGCAGTTTCCAACGAGGTCCGTCATTCTCTGTAG